>Ga0209700_107066_pt1 | contig 16423 bp, 10 predicted proteins | sample SiratroredBW_FD_187528 | JGI IMG/M metagenome (GOLD analysis project Ga0209700, IMG submission 187528) | Root nodule microbial communities of legume samples collected from California, USA - Siratro red BW (SPAdes) (version 2) | ecosystem: Host-associated > Plants > Roots > Nodule | place: USA...
AAAAAAAATAATTTATATAATATATATATATATATATATATATATATATATATATATATATATAAATTAATATATGAAGATGAAGTAATATTTTTCCATGTTAATATATAACATATATATAAATTAATATAATTAATACTCTAAGAAACAATTATTCGTATATTGACACATTTTTTTATCAATAAAATATAAAATAAATGGAAAATACAAAGGATGTTTCAATTTATATACAAGTATTACAAACTAAGTTTTTTTTTTAATTTAGATATTCCTATTACATTACCCCCATTTCGTTTTATAGACATGTTTTTAGACAAACCAATAATTACACCTGTTATATAATTTTACTAAAACTTGAGAAAGAGGCTTAGCCAGATGTATAACTTTACTAACACTTGAGATAGAGGCTTAGCCAGATGTACCACTATAATTATTACAATAAAGTTAAATGTTCTTGAAACACATTACATATATTCTACTGTGATTCAATATCAGTTTTGCTTTCTTGTCATTTGGTGAATTTTACCTTGTTAATTTACTCTGTCTAGCTATTTTGTTAAATTCATTATTGAAATCTGTTAATTGAAAAATTGTGTTATTGATTGTAATATCGCTACAGTGTGATATGTGAATATTACTTACACTATTCTTTCAATGGGATGTATAGTTCAAGTATAAAAGCTTGTAAGTTGAGCAAAATGAGACAACTCTCTTTTCTAGAGAAGATGAGGGTCAAGTGTGAAATATGCATCAATAAATATTTTTTCATTAATAAAAAAATTAATTCTTTTGTATATATAGATATGAATCAATAAATATTAATAAAACAGATCGTGCAAGTGGAAAATTTATTTTTATTTTGAAATAATCATAAAATTATTTATAAGGAAAAACTATTTTTGTCAAGAAAAAAATATTTGATTAATTTATCTTAAGGAATACTTCAAGGAAAATGTTCAAATTGTCCTTGGAGACACCTTACTATGACCAACTAGGGTTGAGTTTGCATCAACCCAATTATAATATTCAAAATTAAGAAAATAAATGAATGAATAAAACATAACATATAACTAACTTTTGAAGAGCAAGACGTCATTCTTAACAAGATTTAGCTTTTTATTTATTTAATTAGATGACAAATTCTATGGTGATATGTCCTTGTCTAACAAAAATACCACCTATATAAGAAACTAAAATGAATAAAAAGAAAAAGAAAATGTTCTATTCCTCTGTTTAGTTAGGAGAGAAGGAAATTTTTTTAAAACATTTAAAGAAAATGTTATGTTCCTCTATTTATTTAGGAGAGAAGGAAAAACTTTAAAACATTTAAACACTTAAAAAATATTAAACAATTTAAAATAAGCAATTTCTTATTAATTGTTTAAAGATTAAATTTTACATAATTAAATTAATATTGTCACCTTATCTATATCAAACTAAAAACTTTAAACCTTTAAACATTTAAAGAACATTAAATACATTAAAATTTTAACAGAATATATATTTAGCAACAAACAATCTATTATAGAGTGGTTTAATGATTTAACTTTTGCATATTTTAATATTTTAATTAATATTGTCACCTTATCATTGTTAATAGTGTCATATAATAATTTATTACTACAAGTACTACTAAGTTAATATAGAAAGGTTTAATGTTATTGATAATCTCAAAACATTCTTTTGGAAGGTAAATGAATAACTACAAAACATACAAATGGAGAATTAAAAATCTTAATATAAGAACACCTTATATTAATATATTAAATATATAAAAGTGAACTTACTATCAATAATAAGTTATTATTTTATAAAAAGTGTAGGTTATAGATTTATGCATTATTTGAAGCATTCATTTAACACATCTTCTACTACAAAATTGTAAAATCATAAATAAAATTCGTTAAATTACACGTGAGTCCTAAAATTTTCATTATTCTGAATATATTTTAATAAATAATATAAAGTAATCCCTCACTTTTTTAATTATTATTAAATTTGTAAAATAATATTTTTCTATGCGTATGTTACTTTCAAAATTCAGGATAATATAATTTCTTTTAATTAGTTGTATGTGCATTTTTGTTTGTGAAGTTGAAATGAAAATTGATAAAATTAGAATAAAGAAAACTTATGTTTATTTTTTTCTATATCTTGAAAGACAAATAAGATACCAAAAAAGTATGTATAAAAGTATACATTGAAGATTTGTTTTTAATATTTCTCTTCATGGGATAAGTGTCATCAGACATATGAGAATCATATTATAAGTATCAATGGAAAACATTAAACGCATTTTTAAATTTTTTCCTTTAAACTAATTAAGAACACTGTTTATTTTTGTTGTAAGGAAACATTATTTACATTTTAGAGAAAAAATAATTAATTAATTTAAAGGCAAAAATTTTAGTATATATGTTGATGCTTTTAATAATACTTCAAAACATTAATGAGATAAAATTTTCTTTCAAGTATTTAAAGTATTTATGTATCTAAGGTTTATTCTTTTAATTAATTAAGAAAATGATTCTAACAAAGATGATATGGCTTTAAAGTATCTAAACTTTTTTTTCTTAAAATCAAAACTTTTTCATTAAACGGATTAGTAATAAAAAAGATAATATATATTTTTTTCAAATATGTTTCGATATCTATAAACTAGTGTGTTAATTTTAGTCTCTGATAAAATTTGTATTTTATTTCCTAAAAAATACAATTTTATCTTAATATTAATAAAGTTGATTTTTGTTTTAAAGGTTTAAAGTATTTTTTTTCTTTTAACCCTCAAATCATTAATTTCTAAAACTTATTTTTAAAATAAATAAGTAAATAAATTATATATATATATATATATATATATATATATATATATATATATATATATATATATATATATATATATATATATATATATCGATATATGAGTTACATGAAAATATGGACTTGAAATAAAGTTTCAATTTTTTGAGAAATCAAATCTAAAAACAATAGACTTAAACTTCAAATTAAATTAATAATTTATTCAAATGATATTTAAATTTATTTTGCTTTTAATATTTTATATATTTTCTTTCCCAACATATATAATCACTTGTTATTAATAATATAGCCAGTGTTTTTGTGAATAGAGTTTGATTCTTTAAGATTTCATTAGGTATTATTTTATTATTATTTTATAAGAACTGGTAGAAAATGACATATAAGAGTCAAAATTATTATAAAAAATATTAAATTAATTTTTAAGTTAATTTAGAAAATATCTTAATGTTAATTTTTTAATTTATTTTTGTAATAAATAAAAGTATTTTTATTATTGTTATATTAGGATCGATTCAGTCAATATAGATTAAAATAAATATTAAAAATAAATAAAGGTAGCCTCAATTTAATTCTCACACATTTATTTATTTTTAATCTTTATATTTATTTGAGTTAGTATTGACCAGATTGATAATAATTATATTTATTTAATTTTTTAAACTAATTCTGTTAGACCATTGATATAATATATCTTTAATATTTATTTGAATTAATATTAACTAAGTCGATGATAATTATATTTATATGATATGACACTAAAAAAAATTATAAAATACTAAATAAAAATTACCCATCAAATTTTATCGATTGGTAAAATATTATTATTGACAAAAATTCTACAATCAATTCACTGATAGATCGACAGGTTAAATTTATTAATCAATTGTCCATCAAGTTAGCGACTTAGTTGTTTCATTAGTAATACTTAAAACAATAATAATAATAATAATAATAATAATAATAAAGTATAAATAAAATAATAATACTAATAATAATGACATTTATAATAATAATAACACCATCTATAATAAAAATATATTAATTATAATATTCATAATAAAAATAATATTATTAATAATAACAATATTAGTAATAATAATATCGATAATAACAATATTATTTATAATAATAATAATAATAATAATAATAATAATAATTTTTATAATAATAATAGTAGTAATAATAATAGCAGCAATATTGATAATAATATTATTTATAATAATAATAATTATTATTATTATAATTAAAATAATATTGGGTGGTTATCGTGCTTAATTACAAATAATTCTGATTTATTCTGATTTATTCTTTAGCATCAAACTGAAATTAGGGACAGATTCATTGGATTGATCTAATAGAGTAGTTGAGGGGTCTGAGGATGTTTTATAAAAGAAAAAGACCAAAATAAGGAAAGAAGGTTTTTACAAGCAGTATTTTACACCCATCTTTACAAATATCAGAGAATTACACACATTTTACACACGTTTTTGAGAAAGCACTAGAATTACACAGAAAAAATTACTGAAGATCTGGAGGCTTGGAATTAGAAAAAGGGGGTGAATTTTGTTAAAGCTTATCTTCAACTGGTATATCTTAATCGCTCAGTCTCATGTGATTGTTCTATTTGTTCTTATTCTGTTTGTCTTTATTCTGTTTTTCCTTATTCAGTTTGTCTTGACTTGTTCAAATTTCAATATTATGAATATTAGTAAAAATGTTTACTTTTTAGAAAAAATAAAATATTTTCAAAAATGGTAAAAATGTTTACTTTTTAGAAAAAATAAAAATGTTAAATAGTTTCAATAATCTAAAATTTTAACAATAAAAAAATATAAAAATTTCTTTTAAAAACAAGATTAAATGAAATTTTCAAAAAAAATAAAAAAATAAATACCAACAATAACAAACCAATTTCAAAAGAAAATAAAAAAATATATGTTTATTTGTTTTATTTTTGCTTATTATTTTTATTTGCATAATTTTTATTTTTTGTATTATGTTTATTAAGACGTTTTCTTTTTCTTATTTATATATTTGTTTTGTTTTTTATATTTATTTGTTTTGTTATTTATTTGTCTTTATTCGTATTATTATTGTTATTATTTGGAAAAAATGACATTTTTATAAAATCACATTTATTTCTATTCATTTCATTAAAGGTACTGTATTAGGATGGGGTTGTGGGGGTGCTAATACCTTCCCCACACGTAACCGACTTCCGAATCTTTGAATCTGGTTCGTAGACATTTTTTATTTTCGATTTTTCTATGGTTTTCTATAATAAACAGAGACTCTAATATCTATTTAAATATTTTAAATTAATTTTTTGATTGCTCTGTATTGATCTCGGTTGTGACAGTAATTACATACATATTGTAAATTTGGCATTATATACAAATTTTATCTACAGATTTATTACCCATGAAAAAGTTCATATGAATTCACCTACAAATTTTTTCGTAGATAATATTAATAATTAATTTTATTAAAATTATTATTATTATTATTATTATTAACATTATTATTATTATTATGTTTACTAGTGTTATTATTATGTTTATAATTAGGTTTATTACTATTACTATTATTATTATTATTATTATTATTATTATTATTATTATTATTATTATTATTATTATTATTATTATGATGTTTCTATTAATGCTCAATGTGTTGATGGTTTGATTAGCCATAGACATTATAATCATACCGCTTTCTTAATTTTGTATACTTTCAAACACCCAAAGCTAGTTAAAAAGATTAACTTTTTTATTTAAACTTAAAACAAATACCAATTTTCAATTTAGAGTAGTCATCCTTAGATTTTCAATTTATGTGAATGAAAGTGCAATAATTAAAAAGATACAAAAATTTATGCGAAATACGTGCAACAATCATCTTCAAAATGAAATAATTTTATATTTATTTTTGAAAAGATTTGACTTTCTAGATTAAAGATATAAAATAATGTACATTTTTACGGATTTTTGTGTTTTAGTTCAAATGAAAGAAAAATAATTATTTAAATTCAAGAACCACATAAATTATCTATAGATTTTTGTATGAACTAAACAACTGCTTATGAATGTAAATTTTAATCCAAGAATAAAATTTAAACACAAATTGAATGAGTGACTTCAAATCCCGACTTTGAGTTCCAGAATAAAAATGAAAAATTCTGAAAAGAATATTAAGAAAAAAAAAAAACTAAATGTTGAAGATCGAATAAACAATCATGAAGGAGAATTAAAGAACTTGAAGATACTGAATAGTTGACACAAGAAACTAGTGAAGAGATACTTGAACACAAGTCTTTCATTAGATTTTCCTACTCTCCCATTCCTAAAATGATTTATGAATTCTTTGGCAATTGCTTTCTGAACGCCCCTCAATTTGAACCTGGATTTCCATAATTTTTTACCTTTCTTTAAAGTGACTTCTGGACATTTCCTTAACTTAATTTCGGAATAACCTCTACCATTGAGCAAAGTCTAGAATTCGAAACGTGATTGAAGAAATGCATATGTAAAAATTATCAGTCACAGTCTAAATTTCAGTTTAAGAAAAACAGTGTCTGCAAGGTTGGTGGACAAATTGGTGACAATTAGACGAATCCATATAAATATTATTCACAGTGCAACATTGTTTAATTACATGACAATGATTCAAATCTTTACAGGTAGTTGCGGCTGATTCATATATTCCATTGCTTCCACTTTATTTTTTTCTTCTGCTTTTTTCATTGGGTTAAATAGAAGACCTTGTAGAAGAATCCCTCCCATTCATCCTCAGATTACTGGATTCTTTCAGCAAATCAAATGATGTGAAAGAATGTGGAGGGACTGTGACATTCAGGTCATTCCCAACATTCTGAAGTCCACTCTGAATTGGCACCACCTGGTTCCATAATAGAACAATCAACACAATCATAAGCTAATGTTTTGACATGGTTTCTAAGTAGCCAGAAAAAAATTCTATACATATGCTAATGTTTAGACAGGAAACGTCAGGGACAAAGTTTACTTCACAGTTTTGATAATGATATTTAGAGTATTGTGAAGTGGTTTCCCTTTGTAACTACGGTTCATGCAAGGAGTTAGAATAGTAGTATAATAAACGGAACAATATTTAGAAGGGTAAATTAAAACATGGGGGGTGAACAAGTTGGCTCAATTATGAAAAGATTGGAAAGAGTTAAGCTTTAGGTACCTTCCTTGGCTGTGAGAAGGAGTTCTCATCCATTACATTTCCAGATGTGAGCACAGTCCTTGTTGACCCAGACAACTGCAATGAATTTGGTTCTAGTCCATCAAGAGAGATTTTGAGGTTCACCACACTGCTGCCAAAGTTCACAACCTGCAAAAGTCAAGTGATTCCAAGTGATGGCAGTGCTAATGAAAGAATTTACAACAAAATAAATTGTTTAGTTTGTTGGGTTTTTCTAGGGAAAATAGAGTGGGGATATTTAACACCAAGAGCCATTAATCAACCATATAAGAGATTATAATACCACTTCTGATCCAAAATCTTAAGGTTAAGTATTTGTGGATCTTATTTCCTTATATGTTACTCAAGATTCTCATTTCTACTTATCATGAGACTTTCAAACTTATATTTGGATTCCTTATATGATACCTGCTCACTATGTATGTTTGGTTCACACACGTTTTCTTGTCAAATACAAGAAAAATGTAGAAGCTATACATTGTTCCTTCCTAATTATGCCCATCTAATCTTTCAGGACAGATATACACAAAATAATAAAACAAACTAATGTGTCGCTTATATGGAAACAATGGATGTTTCAATATTTTTTACATCAGAAATTTGAAGAACAAGGGAAGCAAAATGTGTCAGGAAATTGTTTTATTCACCCAAAATGTAATGATATCACATTCTGACACTTCAATCCTTATGTTTAAAATATTTTTATGCTCAATTTTGTATCACCACTTCAAAAAAAAGCATAATGGTTTACCATATGCCTTGACATTCGATATGTTCTTAAAGCCTTTGACATTTCATAGCAATGTCAACTTCCAGAAAATATGGAATAAATAAGGAGAGAAGAATACTTGCATTTTAAAATATAAATGTTTCTGCAAATTCAACGTTATGCCATTAACTATAACTACGGAAATAGAACCGATTCTTAAATTTTTTTAAAATTACAGAAATAAGACTAACTGATGCAAAAATTGTTTGTTACCTTTATTCGTATGTAATTTTTGTTATCTACAGAACTTTGAAATGCTATTGCTGATGCAATGACTGAATTGGAGGAATTCGATTGAAGTTTAGTACTCAAAAGTGTTGCTCCACTTGACTCTGAGAAAAATAATTGCACCCAATAGCTAGGGGTTCCATAGGCCTGAAAGGAGTTGAACACAATTGCATCTGGGTTCCACCTAATGACAGAAACAGACACGATCTTAGTTTGGCCATCAACGAGGAACAATTCTACATAATTTATTAACCACCTTAGCATATGAATTGAAAACATCTTTCTTCTCAGAATATTTAGAGCAATCAAATCCTATGAAAGCACCTTTTCTTTTCTAAATTTCTGTATAAATTTAGGTGGAATAAATTTGTTCTTCAAGCAGTTCTTTAGCTGAACAAAAAATGTTAATGATCTACCTCATCATCCTTTTATCTAAGAGGTTCCGTAACAGAGTTATCTGTTTACAAGGAGAGTAAATCATACTACAATTTATTTTTATTTCTAGATTAATGGAAGGCTGATCTTAAAAGGAAAGGTTCTAAAGCCAGTCATCTGAATGAAATTGCAAAACAATGGGTGGGAGTAGTCCATTATGGGCTTCATTTTCACAATTACAACCATGTCTCCTCGGAGAAATCAACAAATTTTTTGTCTATTTTCTGGTGGAATCTTTTCATAAACTTCTACTCATAAAAGAACATAGATCACAATAAGGCTAGACCAAAGGGCAAACAATATGAAAAGATAACATAAATTTCCTGGTAAAATCATTACAAAAATTACCTCCTGTCATTGGCATTAACAAAAAGTGGGGCATAGCTGACCATTTCGATAACATCACTGCACCAGAAAGAAAAATGAAAATGTTGAGTACTAACTATTGAGTGGACTGGATCAGAAACTCAGATTTCATAATGCTACGAACCAAAAATAGAAATGGAAAAGAAAGATTTTATGCTCTGTGGCTTGTAGGACACTTGGACCTTCTTTGTATTAAATGCTATATTTAGAGTATGATGCAAGTGCTAAGTGCAATTGACAGAGATTAAAGGAATAGTATAAGATACAAGCTGTGAAGGCACAGGGAAATGGATTAAAAGAAAAAGGGTTACCCTAGGCATGAAACTCCAACCTAATGACAGAGGCTAAATACATGATGCATCCACATAGGTCAAACTTGATTAACACTCACAATTGACTTGATTTACTCAATATATGTAGCCTGTTTGGGCTCAATTATGGCATTGCCAAAAGCCCAATTAGAAGGACAGTGTGCCCATATAATATAGAAAAATTGACCCATATGCTTTTCATATTTGGTTTGGGAAAAAGTGCAACATTTCAAGCTTGACCCTTAGATAAAATAACATCGGAAGAAGTTCCATTAAACCTGTTCTTTTCGAGTCCAATAAGGAACCCAGCTTCAGCCAGAGCTGCCAAAAGGCTTCCTGTCCCAGCATCTTTTCCAGTCACAGCATACTCACTTACAAAAGCCTGTAAAAGTGTCCAAAATAAATTGAGTACAAATGGAAATGCCAATAACTAATTAAGGAGAGGTGTTTGATAAAGATCATAAAACCTTTGGACCATTTCGTGATGTGCGATCAAATGTGTTAGCTCTAGAAAACATGTCATTCGCATTTGTATAAACCTAAGAATAGAAACAAAATATATGAGAGATCAGTTTCTTTCAAATCAAGTTAAGACTAGGTTAGTATTACAACTTGTATCAATCATATGCAGCATTCTTGATATTATTATTAAAAAAGAAAGGGAAATACAAAAGAAATTGTGAAGGGACTTGTAATCAAAGACATGTTTGAAGACATTACATGATAATCGTACAGATCAGCTGGATGATCTAAAGGTCGAGAAGAACCATCACAGTTTGAGATAATTTGGATATCTGGATAAGCATTTCTTATTGCATGATAGAACTTCAGGTAGTTTCCTGGCAGTAAAAGATGTAACATAAAAGGAAGTGGCATCAGATTACTCTGTTTCTGTTATAAGTGGGGACAAATATGAAATCCAGAACCTATTAGAATCTGCACACATCATATATTAATAGTAAATTCAAGAGCAGCATTTGTACCTCATCTTGGCATAAATAAATAATACAGTGTTAGTGTATGTTAACAATGAAAATGTTACTTTTCCTTAGGATACAATGAATAAGAAAAATATGATTACCTCGATATTTCGGTTTTCCACAATCTTCATTCCCGACAGCAACATATCTTAGATCAAATGGCTCAGGATGTCCCATAGCAGCTCTAAGGGAACCCCATTTTGAAGTGGGATCACCTCTTGCGAACTCAATTCCATCAAGGGCTTCCTACAATCAAAATTTCAAGACTTTTTTACATACATTTAAGTCAAGTTTGTTTCAAAAAAATAATGGAAAAAGTAATTGATAAGAGTGGGAAAATGGGTGTTTGTAACAACATACTTGCACAAGAGGTAAGACCGCAGATGTATCAACTTCATCATTATGGCTGACACCTAAAACGAATTAGAAAACAAACACAAATTTTTCCTTTAACCTTGTTAGTAAGAGAAACTTATGTTTGGTTTAACTATTTTGATGAAAATAATAGCTTAATTTTGGCAGCTTCTTGAGAGAGCTTTTGACAAAATGGAGATTATTTGCTTTAAAGAAAGCAACCAAACAAGCACTTGGTTAATAGAGATAAACATAAAATTACCATTATTAAATACCCATATTGGTAAAGCCCCCAAGTCCTCTGCAAGCTGCTCAACAACAATAGCAACAATAATAATAATAATAATATATCATTTACCAGTGTAACAAAAAATGAAAGTAAATTCAACTAGATAGGAACAAATAATCCTTGGCTTGGCTACAATATATGAAAAGTGGCACTTACTTGGAGAAACTCAAAGTAGCCAAGTCCATCATCAGTCCAGTACATCCAAACATCACCAAAGTGCCCAGGTCTCTCCTCCCATGGTCCAACAGTTGCCTTCCATCGAAATGCATTTCTTAACCATTCTCCTTCAACAAAACAGCCACCTAATGCAACGTAATGAAAAATACCATTGCCAGATGTTACTTATGTACAAAGTTTAGTAAAATGGAATGTGAGATTGTCAAATGATGCTTACTCACACTATAATATGCACTAAAGAAAGTCAATTTGTAAAAACAAAATCAATGAAACATAAACCATAATTTAGTCTATTACAAAGGCAGTAATCAAAACCATGCATTCTGAATGTGAAGAACTGCAGTTAAAATGTCCGTTCATACTATACCATTCATAAAATTGAAACATGATTTTAACATTTATATTCCTGAAATTTCATGGCATTGGATGCTAAAATTTCATGGCATCACAATTATTTTATATAATGTATCCTATCCTACTGTCTGTTCTCCTAAAACCTGGTTTAGTTGATGTATTCTATAAAAGGCAGAGAACACTTCACACCTATGCATGCCAGTTCAGAAAATGTTTACCACTATTTGAATCTTATGATTTGATACATTTTGACAATCTGCATATTTGTATCTCAAGATGAATCTTAAATGACTTTGTACCTTAAGACACATGAATGAATCCCTGGAATTTCATATCACCAATACATTTCATATGCTTTTACCTTTTCACCCATTCTTATGAAAAAATAAATAAAAAGGCATATGACCTTAAATTTTTAAATGAAAATGAAATTCAAAAAACACTTGTAAACGTATCCTATTTGATTATTCCATCTTTATTTGTCACTCACTCATTCAATACATTTACTCTATTTACATTTTTTATAGTTTTGTTTCCATTCTCCTAAAATAAATATTTCACGAACTTATATGTAACTAATAGTTTGATTTGTTCGACGTCCATTTAAGTTATTTCATCTATTTCTAGTTTAAATTGCTTACACTGAACATTATATATTACCTATATAATATAGTTGAAGTAATTTTTCATTGTATATATAAATCTTATGATTCCATACAAAATTATGATTCACGATTCAAAGAATAACTCAATGATTCATTATTTGAATCGCGATAACCTATCACAATTACTTTATTTAATGTATCATATCCTATTGTCACTTTTCACAGAACCTGGTTTGTTTGTTGTATCCTATAAAAGAAAGAACCCTTCACACTTATGCATGTCAGTTTACAAAAATGTTTATCATCTAATGGCATCTAACAAATTTTTCACCTTAACTTTTGCATTCAGAGTTGCAAACTATACGATATTTTATCATGGACATAGATATTGAGAAAATATAAATCTATTTGACATTGGACAATAAATGCAAGTGATCAGGATATCATTAATTTGAATTCTTCAGACTTTGTTAACAAAAATATAATAGCGATAAATATGCCTAATCACGATTCCAGGCAACGTATAGCTACTCATACAATCTCTCCACCATGAAGCATAAGTAATTTTGGAGTATGAAGCCTAAGTTATAAAATGACAACTAGAACATAACCAAAAGCAAGTACGAGTGCATGACAGAAAACACAGGGGCAATTTGGTTAAAGGAAAGGTTTCTGTTGCACTGTTAATTGCAAAGATATCATTTTGTTTTTACTTTATTTCCTGTTTCCAAAAGTATATACAGTAAAAAAAACTTATAACAGTAAAAGTTGTTTTCATTGTTTCTTCTAAGTTTTTGTAATTAAAAGTGCAAATAGAAAATAAAAACAGAAAACATTTTCTCAAACTAAAGTACAAAACAACTTATTAATTTAGTATATAATTAAGTCCATAATTTCTTGTTGGCTAAAGTAGCTCACTAAGGATTTTGTTACGCATAACTGATAGTGAAACAAAATGAACCAATTGATGTTAAGAAGCAACCTAGTTTACACTGACACTGGAAAAAAAAAATCAGGATAGTTTAAAATACATTAACCTTTTCTTTACTTTTTATACTCTACCAAGTATTTATGAGTAGTTATGACTAAACAAATTCCGTTTCTCACTTCCTTCTTACTTTTCTAACCTTCCAATTAAGCACACCTTCATTCAAGTATATACATTTTGGAGATGTAAAACCAGAGAGCACAGAACAAAAGTAATGTTTAAGTTGCTTCATGTGCGTAAGAACAAATTCTATTTGAAATTTCTCAATCTGAACCACAGTACGCTTACCCGGAAATCTGATAAATTTGGGTTTCAAAGCTGACAGCATTTCAAAAAGTTCAGTTCGGAAACCATGTCCCTGCATCATGTCAAGGTTGAAGATGTTATTGATATGGTGGAAGAACTGGATGGTACTTGCATCATTGGAACTGAAATGAACTATTTTCATTATAAAATATTTTATTATTAAAGAATGGTTATCTTTTTGTTAGGAAGATAATACACATAAAGTGGTAAAGTCTTTATAAATATCTTTTAAACTAATATCATTTCGATATTGTTAGAGATTCCCCATCAACTAATAAGGCAAATTTGAAGTATACAATTGAAGGCAATCCTCACTTTATAAGCTGATTTTGTGAGAATGAGTTATGCTTAAATTCATCTTTTAATATAGTATCAAAGTCAATCCAAATATGTAGTCCCACACACAAGATGTGTATGCTTCCTCATGAGAAAGCGTGTTTGTGAGAATAACTTAAACTCATTTGATGTCATGCATATGAATAGGTGTGCAACCACAACAACATATGAAGTGAAATATAGGATATAATTAAGGATGATGTAAAATAAATAAAATATAGAGGGAAGAAAATTGTAGAGATGAAGAACCTAGATACCTAAAAAGAATTTTTAAGAGAACAATTAATTCTCCTTACCAACACATGTATTTGTGAATATACAAGATTTTACTATCATCAGCACACCTTAATGTCAATGATTAGAAAAGTAATGGTTGCATAAAATCAATGCACTGCATAAAAGTTAAGTTTTGACACCAATATGCATTGTGGAGAGACTATTTCCACAAGTAGCGCATGAGAAAATTTATCCTTTGTTCAAACACATGAAGAAAACGATACAAATTAATCACTTTAATATGCACACAACTCTGTTAGAATCTAAGATATATTTAATATGCTAAAGGTAAATTATTTAAGGATGGAACACGACCTTATATGTGTCCAGTGGCATAGCAGACACTTGGTCCAACCATATCACACCTTTGGTGGTCGTCGTTAATTGAAGTCTTGCGTTATGATCTGTTGCCTTGGCAACCAATACAGTCTCCTCCTTTGTCCAGTTTGAAAAATCAGCACCATCACCGCTGAAAGATCAGTATTCAATATCACTAATAGGTGCATTGTGATAATTTATGAAATTAAAACTACAGCACGTAAAGGTCTCTGTAGCACATAGTCTCTTAGTACAAAAAATTGGAGCTCACGTGATTATTGATGAAGCCAGAACACCATTTGATCCAATCAATGAAATTGTTAGATTAAGTGATTCGGTCGAACGAACGTAGAAGATCACTTTGTATTCCTTCCCTTGCTCAATATTCTGAAAGAAGATCAAAGTAGGAAATATTTTACTTGCAGTCTCAGCAAAAATACAAAAAATCTCAATGATGTAACAATATAAGGACCTAAAAAAATTTGAAACCAAACAATTGAAATTAAATAGCAGTTTATACTTTAAGACTATAATTTATGTTATTCAGTTTTTTGTCATTTGTTTTCTATTCAGAAAATATATGCATGTAGGATTGATCAATTTGCTGCAAGGGTATCAATTAGCCTCACCATGCCCCAGAAACCAGGGTTATAAACACCAACACCTTCAGCTGGGCAGATGTTGTCACCTTCACTGTCACATAACACCTCCAATCGAAGTGCAACCTTATTACGGTCAAAGCAAGAGGTCCGATCAGTTTCAACAATTATTGATGATTCATTTCCAATAATTGTCCAAGGATCTATATTTGAAGGAGTGTTAGGGCCCCCAGCTTCAAATCCTAAAACAAGAATTCATAAAATTTAAGCCATACTTTAAAACAGAGACCTACCTATAACAATAAAACAAAGTAAACAGCAAACCCTCCATTTGTTCACATTTGAAGATAGATAAAGTAGTATCACCCATAAGATGTAAAACAGCAACTCAAGAAAATGATGCAAAAACCTCTCCTTTTTGTCAAATATTAGGATTAGGATAAGAAGTTTGAGAACACCACAAATTAAAAAGTGAGATCTTAAAAATGGTGAGATTTGCTTTTACTTATAAACTATTAAAATGGGATCTCGAACATATGAAAATAAAAGGAAATCAATAGAAAGACTGTTGCGGAGCGGTTGAAAATATCATTTAATTTTCAATTGTTGAAACAAAAACACCATAAATTACTTGAATAACAGTGAAAAGGTTATAAGTTTTATGATGGATACCATCACTAAGGAAAGAAAAATCACAAACCCTTACGTACGAGTATCTTCAATTTGGCCGTTAAAATTATGATGCACTTTAAATCAAGGTGGATATACTTTCCTCGTCCACTTTTATCTCATGAATTCTATGTTCTCATATTCTCTTCTATTTTGTTTAAGCTATTATCACGCTTTGTATCAAGTACAACTGATAGAAGGAATACTGTGTTTGTGCATCTGAACATGTAACTTGCATGAAAATACCAGAAAAAAAAAAATATAGAGAAACCTTCTACTGCTACTATTGTCATTAAAAAGTGTGAAGAATATGAAAATGACCTCTGTTGCTCACAAGCTCAGCCCATAATCCCCCAGCTCCAGCATGATTGATCTCCTGAAGACGAAATTCAATAAATTGGTCATTTTCTGATATTTGCATCTGAGGCATCATCAAATAGAATACAGAATTTAAGGTAAAATCCCATAATCCTAGCATGTAGTTTATTTGATTAACTATTTCATGTTATATCTTCATGCTTATCTCATACAGCTCATGGATAGCACATGTTCTATCCTAGTCCATTTAAAATAACACTCTCATAATACACCAGAAATAATAGAAAGGGAGTGGAGCATGTAAATAATAACGAGTGCTAGACACCAGTTTATACTCACCTCAAAGAATATGCCAAAAAGTGTATCTGGTATTGGCCTTCCAGTTGCATTAGAAGCATCTACTACTAGAGTTGTTCTCAGGTCATTATGTCTTTTAGTAGCAAAGCATTGGAAAACAAGGCAAAACACTATGAACAATAGGAGCAGAGAAACACTGAATATGGCCTTGAATGAACTCATTGTTCACAACATTCAATCTATCTGCAAACTGAAACAACACATGGTAATGGAAACAAACAGATACTTAGATCATAAGGAGGAAAAGAGAAAAAAAAATCAAAAACAAAATAAAATATTACGTCAGATAATCAGATAAAGGACAAAAAAAAAAAAAAAAAAAAAAAAAAAAAAAAAAAAAA
>Ga0209700_107068_pt1 | contig 16420 bp, 6 predicted proteins | sample SiratroredBW_FD_187528 | JGI IMG/M metagenome (GOLD analysis project Ga0209700, IMG submission 187528) | Root nodule microbial communities of legume samples collected from California, USA - Siratro red BW (SPAdes) (version 2) | ecosystem: Host-associated > Plants > Roots > Nodule | place: USA...
AACTGGTGTATGTGCTGTTTGAAATTTGCTCTCTGCCAGCAAAATAAATCGATTTATTCGTGCCTGAAATCGATTTATTTCACCACTGCACCTTAAATCTTTTATCATTGAGATTCAGAAAAGGTTTTCTATTAACTAAACTGTTTTCAGAGTTTTAAATTGACAAAAATCTTTTAAAGTTCAATTCACCCTCCCTCTTGAACTCAGTCAAATATATTTTCAATAATTATGGAGGATTGATAGTATGATTCCTTAGTATTCTTATATTTACTGACTCACATATATATGGAAAAGGAGAGACATAAAATGTGATAAAATGAGAGAGTATATTTGTAATTTCATCTACTGACCGATTATATAGAAGAAATGGAGAAAAGATGAGCTAAGAATGGACCTAAAACTTTGAAAGAAGAACTTAATAATGTTAGAAATAGTTGGCCACACATACCAGACTCGATAATAAATGACATTGTAGACTTCATTATCTTAATGCCAATTTTAATATAAGATAAATAGTGTAATTAGAGATAATGTTAGAGATCCCACATCACATATATATTGAAAAAGAGAGGCATAGAATGTTAGGTAAAATGAAAAAGCATATTTGTAATTTTATTTATTGACTGACTGTCCAGAAATCGGCGAAAAATAAGCTGAGAATGGGCCTAAAACTTTGAAAGATTAACTTAGACAAGGTTAGAAACACCTGGCCACAGATACCAAACTCGATAATAAATGACATTGTGGATTTCTGCACCGGCAAAAAATGAGCTGAGAATGGGCTTAAAACTTTGTAAGATTAACTCGATAATAAATGACATTATGGATTTTTGCTACGGAACTTCATTATCTCAATGTCAATTTCAATGTAAGATAAATAGTGTAATTAGAGATAATAAGGTCTTTCAATAGTTTATAAGTAAGTGCAAACCTCACCTTACAAGCCGGTTTTATAAGATTGAGTAAGGCTTAAAGTTCACTTTTTGTTATGGTATCATAGTTTATCCTAGTAAGGTTGTTAGGCCTGTCGGGCCATCAGCTATTGGATCGTTATCGAAACACTCTTACATATAAGTTTCACGCTCGAGTTAAATTGTCTCGGCTTGAAGGAGGTGTGTTGGAGATCACACATCAGTCAGAGATAAGACATTTCAATAATTTATAAATAAGTGCAAACCTCACCTTATAAATTAATTTTATAAAATTAAGTTAAACTTAAAGTCTACCTCTTAATAGATAAAAATAACAAAAAAACAAAATAAAGACTTTGAATAATTGAACTAGAAGAAAACATATTACACAATCTACAACCTTCTTATAGAGTCAACATCGGCAGCCATGCAACCATTGTCTTGCATGGTTGGTTCACCGCTATCAACTGTACCAAAAACATATGACCTCTCAAATGCGTAGAAGTTCAGAAATCTTAAGAAATATTTGAAAAAAAAAAAATATAGAAACAAAACATTCACCTTGATTGGAACCTACTACAGTTATGCTAAATAAACTACCCTCCACCAACTAAATTGAACCAGCATTTTTTTTCATATTTACATTTATAAAACCTTTAAATACAAAAGACAAAAGTTGGTATGTTTTGTTGTTTTCACAGTAAATGAAGATATGCTGCATTCATCATTGAAAGTACAGGGGAGAGAGAGTGCAGAGTACAATATCAGAAATACCAGGCATTATGAATCCTCCCAATTAACTGAAAGGCACATTTTTATTCTTTGTGAAAGAGACTATCCAAATCCTAAACCATAAACTAATTCTCATTTAGTTTAACATCATAGTTAAGTGTTCAAATAAGAAATAAAAGAAATTAATTAAAATTTTAAACCTTTTGAAATTACTTTTCTGAAGTTAAATAGTTTAGTTCAATTTTCTAAATTAAAATTTAAAAATCAAATTAAATTGAACAATTTATTTTATTTTATATAAATATAATATTATATATTTAATATTAATTAAAAATAATAATGTTATATATAAGCATTTTCAGAATTATTTCATAATTTAATTTGATTTACTTACAATATATTTATTTACCAAAATAAGATACTAAAAATTTGTATTATAATTTTTAATAAGAAAATTATTTAATTTGTTTATAAATATGAAGGAAAAATGAAATTATGATTATATCTATAATTATATAAAAATAATTCATAACATATTTATATTTAACTATTTTATTTATAAAATATTTAATTTTTTTAAATGGTTTATATTTATTTTATGAAATTATATAACAATTTTATAATAATTAAAATAACAAAAATTTAGCTACACGAAACTGAATAAATATTGATTTCATTTTTTAAAATTTAATATTAAATTTAAATCCAACCAAACTAAACCACGGATACCACTTCTACCAAATATACAATTTTGTTCAAGATTGAAGATTATATTTTGGATCAAGCATAGGTAGAAACATTTTTAAAAAAAACTTCTTTTTTACTATTTTAATTATTTTTTATGAAAAAAATAAAATAAGTTGAATGTTAGACATATTATCTTAAATTTGGTATTTTTTCTATAACGATAAGTTGTTTTCATCAACTAGAAATTTGTAAAAAAAAAAACTATTTTTTAATATTTTTCTGACTTCATTTTATATATATATATATATATATATATATATATATATATATATATATATTTGGTATTCAAACAAGATTAATTATTAGAAAATCACTTTTTGAAAATTTTTTCAAATAGTAATTAATTATAATTGTACCAACTATCAATTATACATATAAAATCTATTGTTGAGATAATATAATTTAAGAAAAATCATCTAAATAATACACTTTAGTTTAAGTTTTTTATATTATTTCTTTTTAGACATGAGTATACATAAATCTAAGTTTTTGTTCTATTATCTTATACATTTTAGTAGTAGATTGACTATAGACTAAACATGATGAGGTGTTGAATATGTAAACAATTTTTTTTTCATCCTAACTTCAGGAATCCTCTTCTTATAATATTGTTTTGACAATTAATAAGAGTCAATCCAAACAGGTTAAACTAATTTCAATGCCAAAACAACTGCATTTATGGTCTGCATTATTACGGCACCAACTGTATCCATAAACAAACAACTGCATAAACAAACAAACGGCACCGCACGGAACTGCACAAACCTGCACATCATTCATCTATAAGCTCCGTGTGGACGTTTACTTAAATCCCATAAACTTCCAAACATTATTATTATTATAATTGTTTTTCAGTTACATCACATCAGAGGAAGGCTATTTCATATTTCTGAATTTACAACTCATTAGCTAAGGATCACTCTGAAGGACATGAACCAAAACGTTTGAATTCCAGAACATGACAACAGAATAAATTCCTCCAGCATTCGATTTCTAACACAACCACAAAGTAAAACTCCCTTCTACTAAACTTAGACCTGAAGGTAACCAAAGATATCTATTTTACGACCATGAGATTTATGTCTACAGGCTTTTGGTGGTTCCAAAAGAGTCAGCCAAACATTCTGAAACCACCTAGAGGATACTTCATTCTCTTTCAGTCAGATTTAATCTGCTGTGTCTTGTATGCTACTCCGTTCTTTTGCTCACCATATGTCGGATCTTCCTTCAACTAAATCAAAGCAACAGAGATAAAAAAAAGAGTCAATCATTACAATATTGTACATCCAACGAAACTAAATCCAAAACATAAGGATAAGTGTCAACAGAGCAAAATAAAAGTTGTGTAGTTGTAAAATTGTCAGAATGCAATCACAAAAAAATTACCTTCTGAAGTAATTTCTTCTGATACCTAAATCCCTGTGACAACCGAAATATAGCAAATCAATATGACATTTGGAAAGACCATTCATGTATTTATGAATCAAAATAATTCCAGAATGATGATATAACCTTGTCAGTTCCATAGAGGTAGTCACAGTATGTAAAAACTGAAGCAAAATTGCTATGACTTTGTCTTCCAACATAATGATGGTAATCGTGATATTCAGCGCCTCCATAAAATGGAATATATTTTGTGATACTCCAAGGAAAGTCATACCTGAGATATGATAAAATAGGCAATATAATATAAAAGCCCGCATGCCAAAATTACAATACACGAACTAAAAATGACTAGTTAACTTCTCATAAAGGGGAAAAAGGGGAAAAAGGAAGAGGAGGGGAGGGGTGTATGCTAGTGTTTTTTATCAATGACAAAGGAGGAGTGACTACTGGTAAATTCCAATAGACAATTATTAGAAAAATAAAGTTGGACACTCCACACAAGAATATTCTATCTCAACAAAATTAACCAAAATTAACCATTGTGGTAACATTATTGGATGTTTATCAGAGCAAAAGTTAACAAATGTTTGTGCTAGAAAGATAGACTCAGACTTGACTTGTCAGCATACTTAAGAACATTACAAATTACTAACACAAAACCTAGCAAATGAACTCAAGAAAAAGTTTCAATTTTAACTTCTGGTTTTCAGATTAATGAAAGTTAGAACTAGTAACATTCACTTAGGTTCGGCAGACACACATCTGTGTTCCGTTCTAAACATGTAAAAAATATGCATTTGCATATAGACTTGGTTGTCTATATCTATCTATATTTGCATATCCGCACATAGCACATAACATGCAGCATTTGCATATCCGCACATAGCACATAACATGCAGCATTTACATTTACATTTACTAACAAAGTGAGTTATGCCAGGGTTTGATAGATACAAAAATTCAGGTCTGATTTTCACATTCACATAGAAACTACTCTATTCAGCTTCAGGTTTTCTTACCTCTTTTGATTTCATAACACATTTGGTACGGATGAAAGAGGTTAAAAAACAAATAACACATTTTCTTCCACTAGGAATGAGAACAAAAAAATATCAGATTGTCTTTTAACAGAAAGTTCAGATTTGAGCAGTAAGTCAAGATTCTCTCCATTTCTTCCATTACTAAGGTCTCCTGAAAATAAGTAAAACGGAAAGGATCTTCTGGTGAGGAAAATAAAAAGAATGGAGGATATTTTCCGGTGAGGAAAGCGCGCCGCCTAAACAACTCCGCATGATTACTGTCTTTTAGGGACACCCTAAAATGCAGTAGGAGCAACACATAAATGTGGTAAGTGCACACAAATTAAAAAAAAATATTCTCCTGAAAATTTTGCTGTCTTCTTAGAGAAAGAAATAGATGGTGACAAAAAAAAAAAAGAAAGAGAGAAGGCTGTGAAACAGACATGGGATCACAATCAAAGAAAAAAGTAAAACACTATCAGTGATCGAAAAAAGATTTTGGTGAGTGAGGGAGGGAGAGTTACCCGCTGTGCGTATCAATGGCCTCAATCTGGCGCAAGGCTATCCAGAGCCAAAAGGTCACAATGTGGCCAGGAACCATGGCAGGGCCGAGAAAGGAGGGAATCCCGAGGATCAAGATCTCAGCCCAGTGGGCATAGGGCGCCGCAAATCCAATGGGAGCAGGGTACTCATGGTGAACGCTGTGAATCTTATCGTAACCCCAACCGTTGTGCAGAAACCTGTGGATCCAGTAATTGGTATAATCCTCCACCAGAAAGTACACCAACAGCTGCGCCAGGATCTCCCACCTCGACGGCAATGGCAACCCAGTCCTGATCCCAATCATCTGATAATTAAATAAAATAAATAAATTAAATAATAAATATATAAATCAGGGGATATAACCGTGGCGGTGAGGGTGAGTAAAACCTTAATGCTAGGATAAGAGACAAGCTGGAGGGGACCGACAACGAAAAAGAACATGCACATGACGTCCTTGTAGCACCTGAACATTTCTCGGAAGGACATGTGAACCTTGGGCTGGATCTTGTATGCTTCCAAGAAGGAGAAGCGCTTGAGTTCAAGGAAGACGAGGGGGAGGGGGACGAGAGAGAAGATGAGGAAGAGGAAGAGAATGTTGTGGCAGTAGAGGAAGTAATCGGACTTGGTGGCAGAGTAGTTGAACCAGATGGTCTCAGAGAAGGTGAGGTTTCGGCCCAGCGCCGCCTCGGCCACCGAAATGGAAGCGTAGGGAAGCATTCTGACTGGAACCCTAGGGTTGCCGCCGGCGGCGGAGGAATGTTTGTGTTTGAGAAAAGAAGGTGAGGTGGGAGAGGTGTGAGAGATAAAAGAGGTGAGAGAAGGGAGAGAGAGGGGAGAGAGACGTGGGGTTGTGGTGGATGCTGCGCTGGATGTTTGTCTGTTGCAAATATTTGCGGGAATTTTCAAAATGCAGACCATTCGTATTTATAGACTCCAACTCACTTCTCTAACACTCTGCTGTTTTTAGAACTAACACACCTCTTCCCTGTCATCACCACTGCTTCTTCTCAATACACACCCAACCCTTTTCTTTCCACCACCATTTATCTACTGCACAATTATTTCCTTTCATCTCCTTACTTCAAACCCTAACTCACCTTCTTTTATATCTTACCATTTCTAATATTTATTCCTTTTAAAAAAATATATTCCACATTAAAGTTATTTAAAATCATCTCAATTTAAAATTAATTCTAAACTTAAAATTAGAATTCTAACATAATGTCTACTTCAAACCAAGCTAATTCAATATAGTTTTTAATCATCCATCATTAATTCAAACAAGTTATTCATTTAAAATAAGGTAATTCAGACATAGATAATAAATTTCAGTCTGGGGCTAACATTTTCTTCTGCTTTTTTTTTTTTCATATCAAACTAACTTTTAAAAAATATTATTATGGGACTAATTTTCTGCAATTTTATTTTGTGTTTTAACATATTGTTGGGGTGACTGTGTGTAAAAATTAACTGGTTTGACTAATAAAAATATATAGACAATTTGCTTCGTCACATGAACAGAAATCTTCTACTTACCACGTGTTCTTAATCTTAACCTCTTTTCCTTTTGTTTTCTTTCTCCTCTGAACCGAAAACAACTTTTTTCTTATCTGGCACTATTGTTTTGTTCTATTTACTGTGGGCCTCTGCAATGTAATAAATTAATTATTATGGCTCATAAAATGTATGTTTTTTCCTGATTGAATTATTTGTTGTATATGTGCAGAAGAATATAGTAACAAACCAACAAATTATTATTAGCTACATTGGAGAATATATTATATATCAATGTATGTTTTATTTAAGAAAATAAGAAATTATTTATTATTAAGGAAGAGTATATTATTATGATTTTTTTAAAATATTTATAAAAATATTTTTTAAATTATGAACAAAATAATTACAAGCTTAAAAATAAACATTTTAAAATTCAAATTCATGAAATAGTTTCTGAAGAGATTAGGCTTTAGATGGAGCTGCCCAAAAATATAGTTAATAGTAGGATAAATATCACCATTTGATTATGATAGACTCACGTGATAAAACAATTACTACAAAGAGAAAAACTATTTAGAAATCAATATTTAGCTACTAAATGAAATAGTTGTTAATTGTAATTAAAATAGTCACCAAATTAAATTTTGGTCGCTAAATAACTACAAAATAAAAGAAATGATTGATTTTAGTGACCAATTAAGTCAAATAATTAGTATCTAACATTAGCTACCAAGGTTTTTGTGACTTATACCAATTTAGAATCTAATGACATAAGTTACTAAAACTTATCTAATGTTAGATACCAATTATTTGACTTAATTGATCACTAAATTCAATTATTACTTCAGTTTTGTAGTTATTTAGCAACTAAACTATAATTTGGTGACTATTTTAGTCATAATTAGTAACTATTTCATTGGATAGTTAAAAATTGGTTTATAAACACCCTTTTTTTTTGTCTCACACTTCTTTAAGTAAATGAAAATATATTATTTAATATTTTGAATATTTAGGACAGTAAAATGATTAGAATTAATTTTGTTCAATATTTTTTATAATCCTCTTTAGGGGAGTATAAGTTTAAAAAAATCTAATAATTTCACTATGAAATAATATTAAGAAAATGGCATTAATCAATGCAATCATTCAAATAATAAATCAAAATTGGAGGAAAGAAAAAGTCATAATGAAAAGAAAAACTGTTTTTAAGATAGTTATTCTTAATGAATTAATATTTTCAATGAATTTAATGTCGACCATATATCTGCATACAAGTAAATATGGTATTAACAAAGCATTAAACATTTTTAATAAAATGAGAAATTAAAATGTTAAGCTTTATTTATGTGATGCATGTGTTGCACTTAAACAAATTGAAGATATTTTTTATCAGCAAACAAACAAAAGATTAGAGATTGAAGTTGAAAATTATTAGTACCAATCATTCCTTAGTTGCTACTTGTTTACATGATTTTCCAAAATTATTTGTAGCTAAGGAAATATCATTAGTTATTTTCTATGACGTTGTCAGCAAGTGTACCATGATGATCTTCGTCACTTCTCCATAAGCTCTCATCCTTATGCAATGATATTTTAGAAAAAAACGACAAATTTGTAAAGCCACAACGTAACAATTAAGAAATATATCATTCAGCACCAAAGATTTTGTGGTTAATTTTAATGTGGTAGAAAAGTATATGTGTTGAGTCGTGTTTAAAGAAACCGTATAAAGATTACAATTTACTAGAATTTTTAGCAAATGAATGTGCTTACAGGACACCTTTCTGTATGTTTTCATGAATTAATGGAAAGGATTTCTGTATATGGTAAGAGGTATTTATTTTTATAAAATTTTAATAAATTATGAGATAAAGGTATATATATAATTTATATTTTTTACATTTTTTCCTGTTTCATATATATTATTTGCAAAGAAAATAAAATTTTATTTATCTACACATTGTATACTCCTACTTCCTTTACATAATATCTATAAATAGTTATGAAAAAAATAATTTTGATAAGATTTACTTCTCAAATAATTTGATTTTTCCTTTTAATCAGAAGAATAAAATGATTTTAATTTATATAAGTAAATGAGTGTATATAAAAGAGGTGGTTTTGAAAAACTAGTTTCCTTGCATATTGTTAGAAAGACAGATAAGTTAGAGTTGAATTTTATCTATTTATTATAGACTATTTAATCAATCAATTTATCAATTCATTCAATAATAATGTAAATTCACTTAAAATGAAATTTAGTTAACAAGAAAGTGGGGATGTTAATTACAATTAAATTAATATTGTATATTGTCCTTTGTTAACAACACTTTTTTTTCTTGACAAAGACAATTTAATTATCGAAGAAGTTCCAAACGTGCAATGTTTTGATCTCGACAAAAGGCCTTGAGTTAGATACTTTAATGTAGTATTATATAAAGGAAGGGTTAAGTATCTATTAAAATATTCAAGTACCACTTACTCACACTGCATTGTGTCTTGAGATGCGCAATATATTCGGTGCAAACACGTAAACTCAGCTTAATATGGCTACATAAATATTGTTAATAAGATGCTATATTAGAGAGGAATAAATTAAAAGTAATATATATATATATAAAAGTTTCCCTTTATTCAAACACCGAATAATTTCTTTAATTAGTAAAGGAAAACGAAAATGATTTTTTGACAATATAGTTTTATATGCAAATACAGATAGATACATAAAATAAATGAATTTTGATTAACAAAATATCTTAAACTCATTCGGAAGCTTTTGTTTTGTAATAGTAAAATTGTTTATTAAATGGCCGCATACCATGTTTCTAGTTTTATTTTAACCTTAGATAAACTTAATTTTGATTATAATTTTATAAATTGAATTGAATTAGCTGTTAAAACTATATAAGACTTAGTTCGAAGTAGTTTTTTTTATAGGAATTTTGAGTTTATACTTAAAAATTATTTCATATATATATATATATATATATATATATATATATATATATATATTAGATAATAAATTATTATTATTATTTAATTATTAATGAATTTGATATATATAAATATATAATATGATCTTTTTAAATTTAATAAGTTGGGCTTAAATTTGTTAAAACTTCATTTAACATGTTTGTAACAAAAATATTCAATAGTATTGTTTTAACTCTGATTTAACTAAGACTGGTATTGAATGTGAACTAAAATCTTTATAGATTGACTGATGGGTTAAATTTTTAAAAATGATAAAATAAATTATGATTTATTAAATATTGAAAAATATATGTTTAAATGAAAAACAAGTAATTAATTAAATGTGTAGGTTTCAAAGCTGAATGTAGGCCTTAACAGTTTGTATGTATTAATAAGTTTTATAGGTTTTAGATTGTTAATAACTATTTACATTTTTACTAGTATAAATATATATTAATCTCTTTTATGCAAATTTTTTACAGGTTTATTATTTATATTTATATATAATTTATTGTAACATCTGCTTAAATATTTATAGATAATTGGGACCTGTATCTTATAATCAAAGGTTGAAATTTGTATATATTCTCAAGTTTTGCATGGGTATTGGGAATTCAGAATTAAAAAGAGGACTCCATCAATATTATATACACTCATATTAGTTTAGGAAAAGGCAGGTTGTATACATAATTGTATTTTTATTATGAGGTAGATTAGCTGACATCAAAAATATAACAAAAAGTGATGGATTGAACAAATGTGAATTTGATTGATAGTGAAGATCTAATAAAATTGTATATGAATAGAATTGTATATGAGTTGTTTACATGAAGTAAAATATAGTGACATTTTTACTAGTATAAATATATATATATATATATATATATATAAATATATATATATATATATATATATATATATATATATATATATATATATATATATATAAATATATATATATATATATATATATATATATATAAATATATATATATATATATATATTAATTTCTTTTATACACATCATTTACAAATTTATTATTTTATATATGAATTTGAGCATCTCAATATTGGTTATATTTATATATAATCTATGGTTATATTGATTATTTTATTTTTCTTAATAATATGTAGGTAGTAAATATTTATTTTATATATATATATATATATATATATATATTATATTTTATATATTTATTTTTGTTTAAATCATTAGTTTAAAGGAAAGTTATTAAAATAGGATAAAGTCACTGAGTAAATCAAGTCATAATAGTTACAATGATATAAAGTTACACTAATAGTCATTGTAATAATCTGAGTTATTTAATTATAAAAGAAAGTTACAATAATAATCATAATAAGCATAATATAAATATAAATATAAATATAATATAATAATAATATAAATATAATCATAAAATTTATTTGATGTAATATTTATAAATTGCATGCCTATTTACAAATCCAGATTTAAATCTCTTATACAAATGTTTGGATTGTTTAAAAATATACTATTCTATTTAATTACTTTTTTTCAAATTAATATGTATCATCTAGGTTTGCAATGAGTAAATAACTTATATGTAACTAGAAATGATATCAAAAGTATATAGTATATTAGTGTTAATTAAGTCTATTTAACTTATTTTTATTATTTTGTATAGGCAATTAATATAACTTTTATATATTTTATATTTTTTTAATTTAATATATATGTGAGTTATTTTAATGTAATTTTGTGCACATAATATACCCTTAATTTTTATAAGAATGAAAATAAGAACTCAAGATAATAACTGTAAGTTGTTGATTTGAATGAGACTGTCCTTGCTCATTCAGTTGAAATTTTGAATTTGAGTATATGCATTAAGTTTACACCAACTACATATATAAAAAAAATTATATTAAATAAGTTTTACAGAAATTACATAGAAAGCATGTGAAATATATAAAATTAAACATAAAGGTAGGTGGGTTTGTCTTAGTTACTGTAATCTCAGATGATCGATTCACAAATATGTATTTTTTTTTTTAACTTGTCATACATCCGCAAACTGGTAAAAATGAATTACCACGGTTGAGGTCACCAGGGGTTCCATCATCCCATTATCATCCCATTCATAAAGTACAAATTCCCGTGCCTCTTTTTGACTTCTACCTATTCCACATCAATTAATATATTGGACCTAGGATGGAATATAGCAGGATAAGACTGTGAAAAGTTGGTCCCTGTTGCTGCTCACACTTTCTAATGTTTCTCATGTCAATCCAAAATGCCGAATTGTCAATTACATATTTTTGGCTTCATCTTACACCTAGATTACCATCATTTTAAGTTTCAAATTATGTTAGACAATTAACCGCAAAACCCAGGTGAGATTTCCTTTTGTCATGGGAAAGGAGGTACTTCTAGTCCTTCGTAGACCCAACAGGGAGCATGACCTAACACCCATGATTAATATCTTCCATCTTGCCTTTGCAAACCCTATCTTTTAATCATTTGTTCTCTTCACGCTCTTAGTTGCTGTTCTTCGAGTCACCTTATTTTGCAATACGTTTCAATTGTGATTTTTTCAATCTCATCATATCCTTCTGATTATGACTGTGATATACTTTCACACTTAACTTCATCATCATAATCTATATGGCTATGTGTTAGATATGATACATACTTGGTCATGAAAAAAATTCACTGTTATTATTATTATTTCTCAATCATATATATTAACACCTACAACTTAGTGCTATCTTAGCTCACCTTACTCAAAATATTATTATCACTACAGTGATAATAACTAATGAAGCATTATTAATAAAATTACCTACCACTATTGTTCTTTCTGCCATACCAATTTTTTTTTCTTCTACACTTATTTGTTGTGACTATAATTACTAGCAATCAATTCCTTCCCCTTTCCTGCAACTTTTGCTAAACTCCAAAGTGAAAGCAGGCTGTGTGCCCTCATTGAACTTATCGCCCCAAGCTCATCACTGCATGCTATTAATATTTCAGCCCCACTTTTATTTACGCTACCCGAAGCGCCATAATTGTAATATCAGACCTCGAATATATTTCATCATCAAATTGAATGACAGATAGACATGTCTATTTCCAGACTTTAATTTCCTCGATCAGTTAAACTCCAGTAGTACAATTTTGAAACGTCACTGCTGCTGCACTGATAAATGTCAATGTCAACTGCATGAAGTAAAAACTTTAACCTAAATATTAGGTGTTTTTATTTTTTAACTCTGAATATTTTGTAGCAGAAAATTAAGGATTAAAACTTTTGAAAGTACATATACTCAGAAACAGGTCCTATATGCCTTTCTTCTAAGTGTAGAAGGAATTTTGAATATTAGTACTAGTAAGTGAGAAAAAATGATGGGGTGGGACAGGGAATGGATACTTTGAGAGTGAGATGATGATTGGATGCGGTGACGAGCCCCCACCCATGAATTGGATGAACGGTTTGCAGTGGAGATGATGTGACGGGTGCAAATGATTTTGTGGATGGACTAAAATGAAAAAGATTCCCCAGCTGTTGCGTGTTTGTGCTTTCTTGTAGCTGTAAAATGTTGACAAAATGTGTTACATCACATAGGATCTGTAATGTATATGGTGAGAACTGATTTGCATGCGGGGTTTAAGCATTCATCTAAGTATCATGTGACCTATATGTACAAACAATGGTGACTGTGAATGGCCTCTGGCTTTCTCAAAAAGGACCTTTAAACAATGGCGGACCCATTCATTACAAATTACAATGTGGGTCTTCTTGCTCAAAGATTTGCATGTACACCATGCCTCTTTTACAATTTGTCTTAAAATTGATCTAGGCATGAAATTAATTGGATATGGGAGGAACTTTTAGTTTATTGACCAAGTTGAACTCGCACTATGTGACCTACTCATTGTTTTTTTAACGGATCCATTCACTTTGCGACTTACCTGAGCAAAAGAGCACCACAGTTAGTCTTGTAAGTGCCTTCAAATTTAGAGGGATTATATGTCCTTGACTATAACGCATCAATGATATGAATTAGCTCCTGAAAGAGAGGACAAAGTCATGGAAATGTGTGCTATGCATGGAGTTATTTATATTATTATGATACAAATTGAACTTATAATAAAGTATAGGTAAGGACTATAAAATACAAGGATAAAAACCTAAATTCGTAAAAGTATAGAACAAAATAGTAACCTTTGAGATAAAGAGGGGAAAACTAGAAGGGAAAATTAAACACTAATTCTTATAGCATTTTGAAAATTTTATGTGGTGTTTTTGCTTTTAGTGTCTATGCTTGTTCTTGTTTTTTAAAGAAATAGATTACACCATAAATATTTATAAAAGGGGGCATTAACCAAAATTGGAGTATCTTATAAGATTTCAAAAATTTATAAGAGAATTCAGCATATATAGTATTTCTTAAGTAAAAATACTTTATTTATATTCATAACCTTTTATATATAAAAACAAAAAAACACAGAATGTCCAACCACATGCGAAGTATGGAGAAGAAATAAAAAAACTATAACCTAATTATACTCTTTAAAAGTTTCAATAAGTTATCTGTAATTGTGATTTAAATTCTTAGTAAATTATTTTTCTTTAAATTACACAAAAATATATATTTTAAATTTGAAAATTTTAATTTTAACATAAGTAATAAAGTCAAGAAAGGGCGGTAAAAGATTATATACAACAGAAATATATATTTTTAGTGGTAAGAATACAAAGGTGAATTAATGTTTAGTCTTCAGTAATTTATTTTATTTTATTCTTTTTTAAAGAGACTATAGCCTCTCAGTTTTCATTTGACTAGTTAGTTTTCTATAATTTTCTTTTTTATTTGTACATAGGTTTGGTCTCCTCTCTCTTGTTTTTGTATTTTTGTATGATATTTTTGTATTTTTGTATGATATTTATATATAAGATAACATCTGGACAAGTACGAGTATAATTGGAATCTAGGTTTAATAACCATACTTATTATGTGAGTTTTATTTTAAAAAATATAATAATGAATTAATATAAATTTTATTAATAAAAATAAAATGACTAATTTTTACTTTATCATTTTATATTATTACTTATATAATTATAATCAAGTAATAAGTCTTCAATGTAATTTTTAATTTTATAGCTAATGAAAAAAAATATGAATGCGACAATCAAATAATTCACTATTAGAATTAAGTAGATTCATTTTAACTATAAAAAATAAATTAATAAAAAATATTTGAGATATTCTAAATATTATATAATTTAGTTTAAACACATATATGCACACATATGTACATATAATTTTTAATACAATTACAATGACAAGATATTTAGTTTTATTATAATAACAAACTTAAAATAAAATTAAGATTATTTATTTTACCTTTTATATAAAAAAATTCATCTTTAAATTTTAAAATAAACATTTCAAGATGTAATTTTAGAATTCATTTTGGACAACTTTGTGAATAAAATAAAAACCCATAAAGAAGTGGCCCAGTCAGGAAGGTCTGGCCCAAGGTCAAGACAAAGCCCTTACCAAACACATGTTTAATTGAAAGGAAAAAAAAAAAAAAAAAAAAAAAAAAAGAACTCTAGATACAAAATAGAAAAATTATATCTTGCCAAATAGGTATTAGTTTACTATCAATTGAAGATAATTCTTATATTTTAAGAATGAGACATTCAAATTCTTATTATATTTATATCATTAAACTTTTTTATAATGATTTCTTAATTTTTAATTTTTATAGTTAATATAATATTTTTAAGTTTTTATTACAATTCTTTAATATTTATAATTTCCAATTAGAAAACACCTTATTCAATAATTTTTATCTTATTAACAATTTGTTTGAGTATTTCTTAAATATATCAAATTCTTTTATCTTTTCAAGTTCAAACTTTTTAATCAAATTTAATATTTTTATGCCTCAAATTTTATATAATTTTATTTAGGTGACTTTACGATCATGATTCTCATCAGGATTATTTGTTGAACACCAACCAAAAAATATGATATCCTCTTTGTCTTTTTTATTTTTTTTTCTTTTTTATTTTTTTTTTCTTTTGCATTTTGATTTAGAAACCAATTAAATTTTGAAACAAATAGATGATGTAATCATATTTTAATAACTTCTTGACAGAGCAAACTACAAGTCAACCATTAAAAATACTAAATTATACAACAAAAATTTTCCCAAGTTTGTAATAATATGTTTGAGAAACAACAACAATAAAAAATGTCAATAACAATTACAAGAAAGACACTTATTTTTAATGTGAAAAAACACTCTCAATGTTATTGATAGTTAAAAACTCACAACCACCATCAAACTTCACACAAATATGGATACAAGAAAGTGATAACAATCAATATATCAAATAATCAAATTTGAATAAAGAAAGAGAAACCTAAAATATAAAACAATAATACAAAACTGATTTGTCTAATTACAAAACAGTTAAGATAAAAAACATTAAACTTGTTATCAAATCTTCAACTTATCCAAAAATGAATAAAACAAAAATTATAATTTTATTAAAATTATTTGGTGAATATGAGAACTCGTTTTTTTTTTTTTTTTTTTTTTTTTTTTCTAAA
>Ga0209700_107069_pt1 | contig 16418 bp, 8 predicted proteins | sample SiratroredBW_FD_187528 | JGI IMG/M metagenome (GOLD analysis project Ga0209700, IMG submission 187528) | Root nodule microbial communities of legume samples collected from California, USA - Siratro red BW (SPAdes) (version 2) | ecosystem: Host-associated > Plants > Roots > Nodule | place: USA...
AAAAAAAAAAAAAAAAAAAAAAAAAAAAAAAAAAAAAAAAAAAAAAAAAACACATGCAGCAGTTGAATCTTTAAATATGTTAGTTTTTTTTTTGTCAGTTCATGGTCGTTTCTATTAATTCTATCTCGATTTAAATAAAAAAAATTATTTTTAGAAAATTTCTTTTCAATCATAGTATATTACACTTAAAAATCAATTTATTGTTTTAGTAAACAGACTAAATCTAATTCATTATATGATTAAGTATTTTATTATTTGAACAAATTCTAATTTTTGTTTCTTTTACATTATGCAAAGAAACGCCATATCCTTTACTTTCTTAATCCAATAATCTTGGGGACATGTACAAAGTTAGTCACACTAATAAAACCCTTTTGTGATTGGGAAAAGAAAAGATTAGTTATTTCTAATGAAACAAAAGTCTTTCTTTTTCTATTCATAATACCAAGCAACTTTTAGTGTGGACCATCAACAATGCATCATTCAAACCTTGCCCAATTATAAGTACAACCAAATTACCCATTTCAAAAAAAAAACACAAACTAGCCATATAGTTTAGCATGTGGAATGTGCTCAATCCCTGTGTATTTAATATAATTCAAAAAATTTTAATAAATAAATATTTTTAAATGCATACATTCAATTATAGTAAAAATCTATGATACACAAATATTTTCAATTTCTATCATTTCTTGTATGTACAAATGCATGACTTAGAATTTGATGAGTGTCTCAAATAATATATTTTTATTGGCTTTCATTTACATGTACACTTGTCAAATATTTATATTTGTTAATGATTTATTTTGTTCCTTTCAATTAGCATTTGGTAATTGGCACATAATATATGCTTAATCATGCATTTGCTTAAAAATCAAAATATTTACATATCTCCAAAACTCTCACTTGACAGTCCTAAAAATATTAAAATGATATCAAAATTAGGTAATTTTATTTAGTTATGGTTATAGTCCATCTTCTTAAAATATAACTAAGGTAATTTATAATTTGGTTATATAACACAATTAATTTTAATTTTTTTTAATCAAATCAAGCCATAAACTTTCAACTCATTTTTACTCAATTTTTAATTCAAAATAAAATCACTTTTCACTCATTTTTCATTTTTTTCTTTCCATCCTTACAAGAGATCAAACAAAATATTGAAAAAACTATCTCTCTATGTCTCTATTTTTATTATTTAAATATTTATTATGATTTTTTATAGATTAATTTATTTTCAAACTTGTTTAATTTATTACAATTAATAAACTATATACAAATTCTCTCATGTTAAGGTTTAATTGTGAGACGATTGCGATCATAAGTACCTTCCCTATCTCACAATAAAAAACCTCGGAGACTAACACTAACACGTCAAAAACTGAATAGTACCATAGATCTCTTCCTAGTTCATACAAGAATAATTAAGTTGACTATGAACGTACCCCTAACATAAAGGAGTTGAGAGAAAACTAGGACAATACCTTAGAATCAAGTCTTTATAAAAAAGTGACAATCTTATTTTCTAATTGAGATTGTCTTGGCAAATTATTGAAAGGGATGACTATCGATTTAAATGTCGATATGTAATCTATTTTTCATCTTGGAGTTGTTATTGCTTAGGAAAAAAAAGTAATTATTAGGTAAGAGAGGTTGAACTCGTGTTCTTAAACTATTTTGAAAATATTTCCGATGAATCTGAGTATGGTTGTTGAGATTGGAATGACTTAAAATCTTGTGGATGGATGTGAATCCAAGTGCATGTATTATATGATTGTGGTTTGATCTAGGTATTGTAAGCACACATGTTGAATAGTAAATAGATTGTGATTTAGATGTCTTAAAGCAAGTTGAATTTGATGTATAAAACTAATTGTATATATAAATAGTTGAATTGAATTGGCCATTTTCTTTATGAATTTATTTATTTATTTTATTTGAGTGTTGGGTTGATCATTTTAGTGATGCTTAAGAAGTATTATTTATTAAAAGTATAAAGTACTATTACTACAAGTATTTAAATAATTTACTATATATTATTCAATAAAAATGACCTTACATGTAGATATATGGAGTAAAGTAAATTTGTTTTTTTTCTCTATTCAAGTGTTGGTGATGTACATTTGTGGATATATGCACAGGGTCACCGTCAACGCAGCGGCATGACTAGAATCACAAGTGCACATTGATGTAGGCAAGCCCCAGTGCGGTTCTGCAACATGCGGGTATGGGTCAACTATTATGTGGTTTGAGTTCTATAGTGTGGTGCGTGAGGCAGCGGTTCCATGGTGATGAAATGAGTGTTAGTGAGTAGCGAAGGGGTGTGACAATTGTAGCAAAATGAAAAAAGTCTGAAATGCAGGAGAAAGAAGTTGATGCAACATAAAACTAATAAGAATATTTGATGAATTCATCCTAAAATGAAGATTTGTGTGTGTGTGAGAGAGGGATAACTCAAATTAATCCGTTGTTTTCTAATTTATAAAATCTATGTGTTTATGAGATTTTAGTGAGGATTTTGTGAAATACAATACCTTTTCTAGGTGAAATATTCTTTTTTACAATAAACACTTTCTTGGGACTAATCTTTAATTTTATTTGAATCATTCAATCTTGAATAAAGGAAGTTTTATGAATTCTCGAAACTGTTGTTTCTATTGGAATTCAGGTATTGTTATTCTTTGTATTCGCTTTAGTTTCTATAGTTTGTTTGTAATTAGATAGAGTTTTTAATTGTTGTAAGGGTAAATGTGTGATTACTTTCGAATAAAAGACTCTTGTAGGGTTCAAAATTATATTCTTGAGTCTTTGTGTGTTGTAAAAACTTGTTGATAGTGGAATCTCAAATGATGTGGCTAAGAAATTAGATGTACCTCTTGTTGAATAGTGAACCAGTCTAAATTTGCATGTATTATTTCTTTGTTATTCTCTTTAATTTTTACACTGAATTCTTTATAAATTATTAGTTAAATAGAATATTAATAGATTATTTTTTCAAATTAATTAATTGATTTTATTATTATCTATATAGTAAAAAGTATTTTAATTGGTTATTTTTGTATCCTAAAATACTTTAATTGATTAGTTTTTTTAAGAATAGTCATTCTATGAAAAAATATTTGATTGTTTAATTCACTCTTCTCTTAAACTTAATCAGCATTCTTATAATAACAATTCCATGCACAACCATTTAAAATACGAATTGTTAATTTTTTGTTCAACTAAATGTTTAAAAATAATTTTTATAATAGTACTCATTGTTTCATAACTTTTGACAATAATAAGACAACTATAATAAAAAAAGCTAACATTTCTTTTATAAAAATGCTAGTGTCTTTTTTAACAAACTTTTAAAATGTCGTTATTCTATATCTTTATTTCATTATTTTATTTGTATATAAACAAATATGTGATAACCAAAATGAGTGATTTTGATATTTTAATATTATTTCTTATACTACAATCATATATTTTATAAAATTAGGTTCTAGATGAAGATTGTCAAACTTTTATTGCGCTAATTTATGTCTTTAGTTTTTGTTGTTATATACGTTTGGATAATATAAGTATGTATACTTTTCTCTCTTATTATCTTTATTATTTTTAGATTAATTTTACAATTGTTATATTTTATTATTATTTTATAAATTTATTAATTAAGTTTTTTTCATGTTTTATTATTATTATTATTATTATTATTATTATTATTATTATTTCATATATTTTAGGAGTTGGCTAAACTTTTATGTATCATAAAGAAATTTAGAATAAAATAACGTAATTATATTACCAACTTTTTCAGATGATATTACTTCGAAATTTTTTATGAATCTTATCTACTCTCTTAAAATTTTAAAATATTGTTTAAATGCACAAAAAATTATATAAATAAAATTCATTATATAATGATAATTAAATGCACTATATTCTATTTTTTATTATTTGATGATTTTAACATCAAATTTTATTTCACACATTTTATTATTATATTTTTAACTTTTACACGTTTTAGCAGCGTGTTAAATATATATCATGTTGTCGAGTCATACAAAATAAAAGAATTTAAAAATTTAATAATTGAGACTGAACAAGCAAAGCAAAAGATTTATTTTGTTTGATAGTATGAAACGCGGAGTATTATCTCTCATTTCGATTTATTATTAAATTGATCTATCAATTAATGAGAATAAAACAAAATATAATTTAAAAAAAAGTTACAAAACAGTATTATTAAATTTTTTTTACATGTTGCATATTTAACATATTGGTAAAATGTATACAAATTAAAAATGTGATATTAAAATATATATAAAAATTGATCATAAAATTTAAAAATAATAACTGAGGATAAAATATATAATTGAAAAAAAAATACAAAGTAAGTGAAAAAAAATAGTGAATGAATAAATAATAAATTTCACTTTTCACTTAAGTTTCTTTCTATCCAATCAACTTTACTTTTTTTTTTTCTGCATGCTACTGAAAAAAAGGATAAAAGTGATGAAAGATGAGAGAGAATGAAATGTTTTTGTGACATGCAAGTGTCATTATCATCACTCATACTCAATCTGTCTTCTACCTTTTTCTCTTTTGTTCTATTATTTGTTGTGCTCATCTCTCTGTTACTCCATTTTCTGAAAAATAGAAAAACAATAAAATCAACGTGTCTTAAAACTTTTCTATTGTTTTTAACATTTACTAAGAGTCTTCTTTCAAGAGAATCAATGAAGTTATTTTACAAGATTTTGTGAATTTGGTTCCTCGTCAATAATATCATTGGTCTTGTTTGAATTTAGAAATACAAAAACTCGATTTGTCGATCTTAGAATTGAAAGACTAAGAACAAATTAATTGAAAATAGGAAAAATTAAAACACGTTTTATGTAAAGATAATGATAAAATAAAAAAAAATAAGAATTTAAATAATTTGGTATTCTCTAATCCAGATAAACATATTTTCAATTAGTTGATATATAACCATATGTAAAGAATAAACATATTTTTGGATATCCGAACTAATTTAGCATTCGATAACCATATGTCTGGATATTCAATAACCATATTTTTGGATTATGAAATTTGAAATTGTCATATTTCAAAATTACTTAATCTTATATAATTATATTCTTGTATTATATAATTCAGAATAATCATATTATCATATTATTCAATTTAAAATAAAAATATTTTTGGGTTATGTAATATATATTAGTCATATCTTCAAATTGTTTAGTCAAGAATTACTATATTTGTGAATTATTTAATTCAAAATATTTTTTATTTATCTTTTAAGTTATTTAGAATAATTATATCATCGAAATTAGTACAACATTATAAAAACGTGTTGAACTAAAAAGATTATTTATTAAGAAAAAGACATAACTTTTTTTTGGAGTTAATCCATTGTACATTCAGATGTCAATTAGCTAATATTCTATAAAATATTCTCAAAATGCTTTATCAGGTTGGATATAGGGATTTATATACCCCAGGAATATTGTTAACATTATTTTTCTTTTTATTCTCCCTATAAAATAAGATTATATATTTATATCATCCTTATTTGAATTGAGATGATCATTCCTACAAGGCGGATTTATATTTTTAATTAAATATTAACAATAAGTTAAATGAGAATAATTTAATGTAAAATTTGAATTTACGTTATGTTTATTTTTAAATTTAAATCTATTTAAGTTAATTTTGAATATTTCTACACATGGTATATTTCAATAAATGTTGTGAAGAAGAATGAGAAAGTTAAAATGAAAGAAGAAAGATTAAAATAGTAATAGAAACTATTTATATGAGTTGAATTATAATAAAAATAAGTAAAAGATAAGATAATTATATTCATTTAATACATTTATTTATTATTTTTAATATTACTTTTTAATTATTTACTACTGTTATTACAGTGAAAAAAACTGTACAGAAATAATCCGTGTGTGTGTTCAACGTGGAGACTGTAACCATCACCATATCATCTTTCTCTCTATCTTCCCACAAATAAATAAATAAATTGATTTCTAACAATTATTATTAATTTACTGCAAACGTGTCGCTATGTGGGGCCACCGATGTCAATTTCAAACACGTGATTTTCTGAATTATAGTATTGTTGGTACCACTTTCCCACTCTCAAAGAAAATAACTTCCATAAATCATGAAAATGATATATATAAAATTTGTATATGAATGAATTTCAATAATAATTTGAAATTTTGTGAAGACCAACATTTCAACTACTAAATGAGAGTGTGCAAATAAATCTAATACTCTAAATTACATAGAGCTGAAATACATAAAAATTGAACCATTTGAGAAGAAAAATAATCAAACAAGGCATAAAAGATATAAAAGAAAACTAAACTAAATTAAAAGAACATTAACAAAGCAAAATTAAACCATTTTTGTAAAACAACTTGGTTTGGATGGAGTTGATGTAATTGTTTGAAGAGGATTGTTTCACCAATTGGCTTATGTGGACATCCTTATTAGATTGCTTTATTTATATTTTTATCAAAACATTGTTTTCAGCATTGTTGGGATGATATGAACAATTTATTCAAGTTTAATATATGCCACAGAAAAATATATTACACTTTATCTTTTGTAAGAAATAATTGTATGGATAAAATTCATCTACCTTCCTTTCATAAAAAAACAATATTTCTATTTTTTCTTTAAACTACACGACACTGTCCTGATAAAGATACATTGCATTTTATTTTCTATAAATTTTATAATTTCTATTATTCTTTCTTTACAAGCAAATTCTATTTGTTGATACATTTGCATATTTAAAAAAAAAAAAATTTAATTCTTATAATATATTTGTTATAAATTATTTCTCTATTGAAAACTTTTTATAATCTTTTACATACTGCTAGAAAAAAAAGTTACAATATTTACTAGAATTGATCTATCAGCGGAAATTTTGAATAATTTACGAAGTCTTAATACAAACAAAATAAATTTAATTGTTGTCATGGCATAAAAAAAATCTAAACAACTAAATTCATATAAAAATGAAGAATCCATCACATTGTTAACTGAAAAAAAATCATATAAATTGGTTCCGTTTCATGTTTTTACTCTTATATACATAGAGAGTTCCAATATATTCTATATTAATTTCTATAGCATGTTCTTAAATTATTTTGACTTGTAATTGACATCAAATTGTTAACTGAAAAAAAAAAAAAAACACATCTATTTGGTTCAGTTTCATGTTTTATTCTTTAAAAAAATTGCAAATATACCAAAGCTATATTATTTTTTATATTCAGTTCTTAAGTTAGTTTGACTTGTAACTGAAAAACAGAGAAAAAAAAATACATTTATTTCTTTTCGTTTCATTATTTTCTTAAAAAAATTAAATATATTAAGTTACATTATTTTTTTCATTTTGTTCTTGAGTTATTTTGACTTGTAACTGATACCAACTTGTGAGTTACGATCAAATTTAATATAATATTCTAATGAAAAATTTAGATACTATTAACTGAGAATGTAACATCAATATTGATAGTCTAATGACCTAAAACATCATAAAAAAAAGTATGGGATAAATACATAATCCTCTAAATAAAATTGTGTCCTTAATCACTATTTGTCATTTCAGATAAAATATAAAAAAAAAAGGTTTAAAGAAAAGTTATATTTTTCTAGTCATTGTTCTGAAATTATTGTTACCATGTTTACAGAAGAAAAAATTTAGATAATATGACAAGTGACTGAGTTATCAATATTAATTATGACCAAAGAAACTAATATTTTGAGTTAAGAAAGGATCCAAAATTTAATCAATCACAAACAGCCAACAATAAGTGAATTAGGAGATTTGACAATCACTTGGTCTATTTATTCAATGCATCCAATAAATGAAAATTTGGAACAAAGAAACACGTAGACTGACTTTAGGATTGAAAAGACCTAGGTTAAGAGCAAAATGTCAATGCACTCACGTGATAGGCACACAGGCACATGACAATAATTGGCATGCAGAAAAAAAAAATTATTGAATACATATGTCTTTTTCATCTTTTTATTAAAGTAAACTCAAGATAATTGTGGTAATTATCATTAACTAGATATTGGTTTTATAATTATTATTAAAATAAAACTTAAACACATCACAAACATATAAATATATACATAAACAAAAAGATTTCAAGTTAACCTCCAAAAAGTATTTCAAAATTAAAATATTTATCATTAATTTTTTATTAATACGAAATAAATATCATTAAACATCATGAGCATAATTACTTATGGAGTTATTATGTTTACATTATGTGATGTTATGTGATGTAACATGTTCCTTTAAATTAGCTATTGAAAATTTATTTTTGTTAAGTTTTTAAATTTTGTTAAGGTGATATTTGAGTTCTAGTCTTTAGTTTTATTCTTCAACTTTTCAATACTTTCAAGTTTTATACAATTTTGAGAGTCTTGATTCTATCTTGATATTATGTAATTTTCAATGACTTTGAAAGTGTGACTATAATTAGTTTTAAATTTTTCTTTCAACAACTCTTAATGTATTGTGCTCTAATTTTCATACTTCTGGCTATCATAACTTTGACATAATAAAAACATTTAGTCATGTTGACAATCTTCAGCAACATAAGAGGCCATGAAGCTTGCATTGTTTACGGTACCTCACACCAAATTCACTTACATAGTGAGTCGGTGTCAATAGTCATAGTGGATAATGGACCACTCTGCGAGAAACTCTTCTCATCATCAAACTATCAACCTTGCTAAACGAGGTACGAGCTCAGAAATTGGGGGAAGATGATGAATAATTGATGGAGTGGGTCAAGCAACAAGTGTTTGAGGTGCTGGAGCAGAAGAGTTAAAATGCTTAAACATAATGTTTAACTCAACTTCCTAATGTTTCATTTGTAAGGGTATAAAACAACGCGTCCTAGGACAACGTGGTAGTGGTTAGGTGAAGCGTAACTAACGCTTTAAAACCTTAAACATCACCATTACTTCACAAACTCCTTATCAATGCTCTTGGGATTTAAATCTTATCCTAAAAATAATAATTATATCAAACTCAACCATAGGAGCTCAGAAAACACTCACAAATAATTCAACCTACAACAAGCTCAAGCCACGACTTCATATACAAAGCTCGACCTAAATAGGTCGCCTAAATAGTCTTTAAACTACCAAGTTTAACTTTAAGCTAATCCATCTTCTACATCGGATTTTGAGCTAAGAGGCCTGTGTACCACCTACTACCCGAAAAATATGGAGAAAATAATACTCAATCGAAAAAAATAGGTATAATACCTAATATAATATTACCTGTTATAATATATGGGTAACCAACCACCTACAAGTGCAAATAATACAAATTAATCCACAATCAATTTTTGTTAACAATCCATAACCACCTATTAGGCCCAAATGTCTATAGATACAACTTCACTCAGACTCAATCTCATGTTTATTCTCTAAATACTTATTATAATTATCTTTATGCTCTTACAAACTTGAGCATCAAAGAATCTTTTAGAGGTAGAACTCTACTCGAAACCCGATTAACAAAATCCGGATAAACATTTTTAAAAGTCTTTCTACTCAGTCGTAGTTCAACTTTCTTAAAGTCAACACCAATCATTCAAAAAGTTTCCGTTTAAGTCTCAATAAGAATATGTTGCAATTATCAAAATTTCATAATAAACACAAATTATACCAATTTATTTTAACAATTATATCAAACAAGGAATCAAACAACTTCTAAAAGATAATATTAAGTTAAAACACACGAGAATAACATTTATAACTTAACTATTAAATTGACTCACAATTTCATTTTCAATTAGAACTCCTACATTACTTATTTAGTTCGTAGTAACTAGTTTTAAAAATCTTTATCAATTTTTCACTACATGATATTTTTATTTATATGAGATAAGTCAAAAATATAATATTTAAACTCTTGAAAACCAATATAAACAAGTAAGACATACTTTCTAAATAGGGAAATATAATTTGAGCAAGACGATATTTTTAAATTAAAAATCAATGTCCTTACATAATTACGTTGCTTAAATAATTAAGAATTATTTGAGCAATATATTCCTCACTTGAAAGAAATTTCTTAACTAAAATTTTACTCTCAAATTCATCGTTTGAATGGAATATACTTCATTTTAGAAAATATATTTAATGTAACATTCAAAATTTAATATAATATTATTTAAATACAATATATTAAATTATATAATTTATTTAATTTAAATATTTTATTATTTTCTTAAAATATTATATGATTAACTGTATAATAAAAAATAAAAAATTTAAAAAGAAAATAAAAAAGAAAAAATTTATAAAAAATGATAATGTAAACTTGTCTCTTTTGTAGAAGAAGTGATAAGGAGGAGATAAAAATTGTCTTTCTACATAATTGCATATATTAAAAATAAATGAAACCTTTTTAGCTGTGTATGACCTGTTGAGGTGAACAAGAGAAAGAAAAATTTTCATGAAGTGAAAAGGGAGAGAAATAGGAGTGTGTGAAAAAAAAAATTAAAGGTAAAGAGTTATAGAAAAAAAAATTAAGAAAAACACTAACAGTAAAATTCACGACAATTATTTTAGTAGGTTTTTTTTATATCAATTAGAATACAAACATAGAAACCTTATCCCCTTGGAAGGGACAACAGTGATTACTTTTTATCTACTGTCCACCATCTATATAAACTCTTTAATTCATTTCTCTGTAAGTAAAGTTATATATATATATATATATATATATATATATATATAATATTTTAATTTGATTGACAAAATATGAAAAACTAATTATGTATAATAAAAAATAATATCAAATATTACGTTTCAAATATATAATTAAATTAACAATTAAAATATATACCAGAGAAATATGTAAAATAACAACTCTATAAAAACTCATAAGTTGGTCAGTTTGGAGGCTTAACATATCAATAGGTACACACCTTTACCAATAGCCATAACCCACCTTTATTTAACTTAGAATCATAACATTTTCTCACTTTACACAAAACATCATCAACACCAAATATTCCCACCTGACTTCAAATGAAACAAAAACCAATAAAGATCATTCCATCTATTAAAGGTATGCTAGAAAAATAATTTATAAAATATTGTATGGAAGCAAAATATTCAATACTTACTAACTCAATTATAGACTTACTAAGTTCAATTATACAGTGCAAACTTGAAATTGAAAAATAAAGTCTGAAATTCAGCTAACATTTTTTTTATCACTATTGTTAAGTACAATTTCATCTGAATAAATAAAAATTATTAAAAACATAATATAATTAACTTGAAACTAATACATAAAAATGGAGAAATTTGGAAATACTAAAAAATAATAAAGGAAAACTGGGATTCAATCTTTTTTCTGATAAAATATATTTATTTGAATGTTCAAATTGATGTGATACAGAGGCAGCCATTAATGCAACTGGGCAACTACCTAAATTTGCAAGTTAAAAATCATCAAGGAATATTGCCAGCTTTAGATGGTGAAAGTTAATATTCTGCCATTGGTCTAGTCTAAATCTTAGGTTGCATGAGACATGAGATTTCATACATAGTGTTTGTTTATTTTGTTTACTTGTATTATTTATAGTATAATAGACTATAAATACTATAAAAATGTTTTTATTAATATTTGGATATTCAGTGCATTTAAAATTAATATTATTTATAATATTTTTATATATTAATTGGTGGGTTCAATATGAGCAGGGTGAGAGGCCATCTATTTACAGTTCTTTTGCACATATTCTTTTAACATAACTGTGCACACTACCTTTATATGTTATATGTTAAACATATGTATGCCTACACATGTTATCTTACAATTAAATTAATTAAAATATATATAATAGAAATAAAATGTTTTGTTAACACTTCAATAAATTTGAACTATATGTATAACTATATTCATCATCTTATGTTTTACATAAAAATCATTTTGATAAATAAATTAAAAATAAAAATTATTCAAAATATATATATGATTTATCACAATTTTATACTTAATATTCAGTTTTTCTAAAATAATATATATATATATATATATATATATTATATCCTTTAAATATGAAATATTTTATATAAATTAAATAAAATTTACCTAATAGTTTATAATGTTGACGTATAATTTATATTATTTTTGTTTATTAAATAATTTGTATGTTTTAAGTACAATTATTTATACTATCTTATATTCTAAACTACGCAAATCATAAAAATTATATATTTTTATTAAACTAAAAAATATTAAAATTTTAAAACTATAAAATTTCAACACGACAACAAAATAATCTTTTTATAAAGTGAGTTATGTAACTTGATTATTCATTATGAAAATAACTACAATCTAATGTTGAGCCTAAATAAATAATTTCATAAATATTTTTTGATTTTAAAAATAAATAATTAAAATATAACTTTTACATATATTTTTGTTTGAATTTTAAAGAAAATAAATATTTTAAAAATTATATTTATTTTATATATTTAATCAAAAATAATCATCTAGGACTAATGTTACATAGTGATAATATCTTCTCTAAATATAAATTAATCGTCTTCTAGATTTAAATTTGACTTTAAAAATAATTTTTTTCTAATAAATTTTTTACGACCTTTTTCGTTTTTGTAAATTTTTGTCATTCTATTGTAATAGTTTATATCATTGCTTGTATCATTCTCAAATTTTCAAACATCAGAACACTAACAAAAGCCAAAATTATCTCAAGAACTAAAAGCTCTACCTTATGCATCTTAAAACAAAACCTTCTCAAAATTCATTCTTTCACAAAAGAAAAAGTTAGTTTGTTAACATTCAAATACAAAATTAAGATATAACTTAAAGACCTAAATTAAGCATATTATAATCATGAAAAGACAACATTCAAATACAAACTTAAGGCATAACTTAAAGACCTAAATTAGAATATAGATAGAAGTAACTTGGTATGATTGTACACTAGGGTATTTAAAAACTGTGAGAGCATCAAATAGCTCCTTAGATCACCTCAAAGTTCAACCCTAATAGTCAATCACCACAAAATAAGTTCAATGCCAAAAAAAAAATTATTTCTGCCAAAATTTTAACATGCATGTAGGGCTAGAAAGAGAAAGGAGGAATAAGAAAACTTATCCAATAATTTATTTTAAAATTGATATTCTAACTTACTCTTAACTATTCACCATTTAGCAGATACAAAATCATAGAGAAGAAGAGAAATGGGTTTGGTTATCTAGAAAAAGGGATACGACTTAGAAATAAGGAAGAGGAAAAAAAGAAATGAAAATTTCTTAAAAATAAATAAATGAAAAATTCCTATATGCACCACATGAAACACTAAGTACACCGTCCTTTAATTTTCTTTTTTCTAATTATTTTCAACCGAGGAAGCTCAATTAGTTTATTAAAATCACTGCTTAAAATTTTTATTCTCGCATCTTTTTTCAATACAACCATTATACTCCTCATAGACACAAAACTAACCCACAAATACATATACAATATTAATTAATTAAATATAAATAAAAAATAAATTAAATTAAATTATCATAACCTCAATTGATAGTCTACTTATTTATCACATAAAACGTCTCCTTACACAGATAATTTGGAATCAACATAATATTTTTTAACATTGCTAAATCATACTTTTATTATTTTACTCATATATTTTTTTTTCTTACTCTATAATCTGTACTAGTTGACTTTCATACATTGCATGATTTTTTGAAATTCATTAATTCGATCTACTTAAGGAATAATGATCAGTGCAAATTTTCTTCAAAATGCCGAAAAGTCAAAATTCACCTTTATGAAAGCAATTACTCTTGGATAATATTGATAATAATTTCAACTTAAATTATTAAAAGGAGAGTTAATTATATCAATCAGTATTAATTAGTTATTGTCCTAAATATCACCCTTTCATAAATATATATATATATATATATATATATATATATATATATATATATATATATATATATATATATATTAATGTTCATTGTACACCTGTATAAATATCATACCTCCTATTTATCAACAGAGTGAATTTTCACAATGTAAATACATTTACATTCTTAATTCATTAAAATCATTTTAAGAATAAATATTAACACCGACAATTTTCTTTGCAGTTTTGCAAATTTATACAGAATCTTTATACTTTTCTATCCTTACACTAATCTACTGATGGTTTGAAAATATATATTATTATATTCACACATTTCAACACTGTGTTAATCCTTCTTATAGCAATTTAACTGATATTATTACACCATTTCCATTATAAAAATTCTGTATTAGAAAAAAATCAAGATTAATCTCACAAAACTACAATATAATTTATTTTTTGTTTCAAATATAATTTTTAAATAATCATCATAACATTCAACAAATCATACATAATAATTTGTAATCAAATGTTATTTTTAAAATATTTTAACTGTATACATCTTAACTAAATTGTCGTAAGTATTTACATTACATTATTTATGTTCTCAACAATGTTTTTCTAGCCAGTATATATGATATAAATTGAACTCATGAAACGTATATAGAAAATAAACTTAATAGTTATTTTTTAAAATTCTTTGCATTTCCAAGATATATTGTAACTTATAATTATATCTATTAAACTTATGAATTATCACACTTTTGCATAACTCCCTTAATTTAAAAAGCAATATAGTTTAAAAAAAGAAGAAGTAAAATGTAGGTCTACAACGCTATGTTAAAAATAAAAATATCAGCACTATTATTTTATTCCTTAATTTTTTCATATTTTTCAATATAAAATTTGATTGGCCAAATTTTTTTACCTGTTTTTCTGTTACCACTTGTAGTCATGTAACTTACAACTTTTAATAATGTGTTTTTCAGTGTTTTTAATTTTTGGATCAGTTTGATAAGTTGAATTATAGTATAATAAGTTGACGTTAAACTATTTGAATCTTTTATTTAAAGAAAAAAACTCTCTGAATCTCACTGTTACGTCATAATTTAACATTGTTTCTCAACTCAAGAGAATAAAAAGAATAAATAAGAATAATTTTAAAGACTTTAAAATTTGATGAGGACTATAAACAGAAATCTCAAAAACAATAAATGCCAAATAATATATATCGTAATGGTTTAAAACTTTTTTTTATCATCAAGTAATTATAAATTTAAACAAATCTTAATTAATTTTAAAATAATTATCATAAAAGACATAATTTTCAATCAATTAATTAATATTTCACTCTTGTAATGCATAAAAATCTTAAACTTTAAAATTAGCAATAATTCAGCTACTATATTTGATTGAAAAATAAAGCATCATTATTAAAATTTGATATGTGGATGATGATAGATCCAGAAAATGAATTTGATGACTAATCAACTCATCTCATCGTCATCACATTCAATTATGACTGTGTATTGTATGCACCATGCATGTCTCTTACATAAAAGATGGAATATAGAACAAACAAATAAATATATTACTAGTAATATATTTTATTTCCATAAAAAAAAAAAGAAAAAAAATGACCCCGCTCACCTTATCCCAGAAGATATTCGACACGTGTATCATGTTGCAACCAATATTTTATGTAAAAGAAAATAGACATTGAAAAATCGAATTCTGAAAAAAACAAGAACACGAAAAAAAGTTGAATTAACACCAGATTAAAAGATGAATTCTAATCACATTAATCCAATTAAAAGTATTTAATAAAGTTATTAATAAATAGAATATGATAATTAATACCATATTAATTACTCAGCCTTATATGAAACTTTTAAAGTTATAGTATTTCTTCAAAATCATAGTGATCACACTATAAAGTTTCTGACTTTACGTTTAAAAGTTGCATATAAGGTGACACTATAGTTTTATTCATGATCTTTAATCGAATGATCAATCCTCTTGATAAATATATTAATTTTATATATAATTATAAATATAAAGATATTAATTATAAATATAAAGATATTAGCGCAATATACTCAAAAGCAAATTTAGAAAAAAAAATTAAAATTTCTATAAAAATGAAGCTAGCCAGTCAAATTAACTTTTCTAAAAAAGTAAAGTACAATAATTTTAATAAACATTGTCATCAATAAAAATGTTCATAGAAACTAGTCATTGATTGATATAAAATATTTCTAAAAATTATATATTTTGAAAGGATAATATGAAAAAAAAAATTGTTCTGCCTTAAATAATAAAAAAAAAAACAGGTACTGACAACACTTGAACCTTAACACGCGGCGAAGCGAACTCTCTCTCCTTCGCCACCGCGACGCGCCATCACATACTCTTTTCTTCACTCTCTCTCTCTCTCTTTTTTTTTTTTTTTCTTTTTTTTTTTTT
>Ga0209700_107077_pt1 | contig 16394 bp, 20 predicted proteins | sample SiratroredBW_FD_187528 | JGI IMG/M metagenome (GOLD analysis project Ga0209700, IMG submission 187528) | Root nodule microbial communities of legume samples collected from California, USA - Siratro red BW (SPAdes) (version 2) | ecosystem: Host-associated > Plants > Roots > Nodule | place: USA...
TAGAGCACAATATGATATAAAATCAATTTAAATCAAATCAATAACACATAAAAGTAAATAGTAAGAAAACTTATCTCTTTATAGACCATGTGTCTCCTGCTTTAATAATAATAATAATAATAATAATGTTAACTGCGCAATGTATATAAGTTATCAAATATAAATATATACTTGAGTTTTGTTATCATCAAAACTTTATCAAACGATTTGATCCTCTAAAGGGATTTTGGATCGTCTAATGTTCAATAAGATGATATTAAATTAGATTAAAAGTATATGCGAAGAAGAATATTACGATTTAATCCCAAGGCTTTTTATTATTATTAAACTCACATTTTAATATTCGTTGTTTTATTATAAGAATTCTCCATTCATTCACTCATTGTCTACTGTTTATTCATTCATAATACAATTTGGTGTAATTCAATTTACAATTGTCGTTCCCTGTGGATACGATAATTTTCTTACTACTATATTACTTGTGGACTCTGTACACTTGCTGAAAACCCGTTAACAAGTTTTTAGCGCCGTTGTCGGGGAACGATTAAGATTTGGAAATTGGATTTTACATTAATTGTTTTGTGTATTTTTAATCTTTTGTGACCGCTGCATTCTTTGTTAGTACAGTGGTTGATGCGGTCGAGAAATCAGGGGAAGGAAGAACAGTTGCTTTTTGATCCGGATATCAAAAAAATGTTGAGACAACTTAGGCAAAGGAGGAAGCGCAAGCAAAAGAATCGAGCAGAGGAGCAGAGTTGTGGTTCAATCATGGCGGAAGAACCTAACAGCCGTAATGATCCACCACCAAGGAGAGTTTTGGGGGACTATGCACTGCAGCAGGGACCCAGACACTTCTCAAGCATTGTTGTTCCTAACACAGCTCAGGTGATAGTATTACAGCTAGCATATCTGACTCTCATAAGCAATATGCAATTCATGGGATTGGATCATAAGGATCCTTACACTCATTTATCCGCATTCTATGAGTTGACGGCTATTATAGGAATCGAAGAGCGAGACAAGGAGGCTACATATTTGTAGTTGTTCCCATTCTCACTGGCAGGGAAAGCGAAGGATTGGTTGAATTCTCATCCTAATCAAAGTCCAAGAAGATGGAGAGAGGTCGAGGAGAACTTTTTGCATAAATTTTTCCCTTTATCTTGGCTTATCAAAGCCAAGTCAGACATCTCGAATTTCTGTCGGGGGCAGATAAAGCTTTTTGTGCAGCATGGGATAGGTTCAAGAGCATGTTGAGGAGGTGTTTGAACCATGAATTTGAGGAGATTGCTCAACTCAATATCTTCCATAATGGGCTGAGACTAGAGACTAAGATGATCTTAGACGCTGCAGCAGGAGGTACGATGATGGTCGTGGATGTGGAACAGGCCAACAAGATTATTTATGCATTGGCATCAATAGATTATCAGGCACAACATGATCGAAGCACTGTGCAGAAGAAAGGAATGTTAGAGTATGCAATCTTGGCGCAGAACAAGCTGTTGACCCAACAAGTAGAGGACTTGACAAAGCAAATGGCCAAGTTACCGTAGCTGTTGCAGGCTACTCAAATTGCACTACCAATGACATATCAGAATGTACCAGTAGTTTGTGAAGCATGTGGAGAAAATCATGTGACTGGAAATTGTCCTTAGCCGAATGTAGGAGGAGAAAAAGTGCAATTTATGGGAGTTCCAGGCATGCAAACTGGCCAGCCAGGAAATTACCCAAATAATCCACCTACAAGGTGTAGGAATAATATGAATCAAAATTGGGGTTGGAAGCAAGATGCTGGAAATGCAAGAAGACAACTGATGTACCAACAACAGTTGCAACAGCAGTACCCTTCACTGTAAGATCGCACAAGCAAGCTGGAAGAAACTCTTGAGAAGTTCATGCAGGCCACTATGACACATCAGAAGAATCAAGAGGCATCTATGAGAAATTTGGAGACTTAAGTAGGGCAATTGGCTAAGCAAATGGCAGAGCAGCAGGGAGGACAATTTCTAGCCAATACTCAGACAAATCCGAAAGAACAGTGCAAAGCTATCACCATTCGATGTGGGAAGCAAGTTGGGTCTGATGTGACCACAAAAGCTGCTGATAAGCAAAGGGAGACAGTTGAAGTGGAGAATGAGGTGGAAGCCAGTGAAGACAGATTAGAGGAGAGAGTTGAATCAGAACCCGTGGTAGTCGAGGAAAGTGTAGATATTGAATCAGGAAAGTAAATGAAAAATCAGTAGAGGGTAGTAGCAAGAAACAGGCTGAGAAGGGGCAGAACTGGAGGAAGATTGAGGAAGGAATTCCTCTCAAACATGTTCCTTATCCTCATGCACCCTCTAGAAGAGAGCCCGAGAGGCGGTTCATTCGATTCATAGAAATTTTGAAAAATTTGCAGATCAACATACCTTTTACCGAGTCAATGTACCAGATTCCTACTTATGCTAGGTTCCTGAAGGAACTTCTCACCAAAAAGAGGAAACTTCCAGAAAATGAGACAGTGAAATTGGAGGCAGGATGCAGCGCAATTATTCAGAAAGTCATTCCATAGAAATCCTGTGGTCTTGCGCGTTTTACATTGCCTATCACAGTGGGAAATCTGTACATTGGTAAGGCACTGCTAGATTTAGGTGTTAGCATCAATTTGATTCCGTTGTCTATGCTGAGAGGAATTGGAGAGGTAGAGGTCAGGCCTACCTGCATGACACTACAATTGGAAGACCGATCCATTAAACGTCCATATGGCATTGTTGAAGATTTGCTAGTTAAAGTAGACAAGTTCCTCTTTCCAGTAGATTTTGTTGTGATGGATATTGAGGAGGATGTGGATGTTCCCTTGATTTTGGGGAGACCATTCATGAAGACAACAAAAGTAATCATAGATGTTGACAAGGGGAAGTTGAAGGTGTGTGTTGAGAATGAGGAAGTGAGCTTCAAGGTTTTTGAGGCTATGAAGCACCCTAAAGATACACATAATTGTTTCAGAATTGACGTGATTGAAGAGGAATGTAGTAAGAAGATGAAGAATTTGAGCAGTCATTATGTGTTACTGCAGGTTATCACTAAACCAGCAGAGGAGTTGATTGAACTAGGTGATACAGAGACATTAGCTTTGGCTAAAGAGTTGGACCGGGCTAAGGAACTGATACAGAAGGTAGAAAATAGAGAGAATCTGGGAGTTGAAAGCTCTGTTTAGGAAGAGACAGTAGAATTGAAAGCGTTACCACCTCATCTTAAATACAGTTTTCTTGAGGGAGATGCCAAGAAACCTGTGATTCTTAGCAGCTCCTTAACTATTGAAGAGGAGAGGAGGCTGATTGAGGTGTTGAAACTCAATCAGGGAGCTATTCGATGGCAATTGTCAGATTTGAAGGGGATTAGCCCAGCATATTGTATGCATCATATTCACATGGAGGCTGATTTTAAACCAGTTGCACAGCCACAAAGGCGATTGAATCCAGCCATGAAAGAAGTAGTGAAGAAGGAGGTACAGAAGCTGTTGGAAGCTGGAATGATATATCCAATTTCAGACAGTGGTTGGGTGAGTCCAATTCAGATGGTTCCAAAGAAGAGTGGCGTAACTATTATTCATAATGAGAAGAATGAATTGATGCCCACAAGAACAATTATTAGCTAGCGAATGTCCATTGACTATAGGAAGTTGAACCAAGCTACAAGGAAAGATCATTTTCCTTTGCCATTCATGGATCAGATGTTGGAGAGGTTAGCAAGGAAGGCATACTACTATTTTTTGGATGGCTATTCAGGCTATAACCAAATTACAGTGGATCAACAAGACCAAGAAAAGACAACTTTCACATGTCCATTCGATATCTTTGCATACACAAAAATTTCGTTTGGATTAATGCACCAACCACTTTTCAAAGGTGTATGCTAGTTATTTTTGCAGATTTGGTGGGGAATTCTATAGAAGTTTTCATGGATGATTTCTCGGTTTTTGGATCAACCTTTGATTCATGTTTGAAGAATCTTGATGTTGTGTTGAGGAGATGTGTGGAAACTAATCTTGTGCTGAATTGGGAGAAGTGCCATTTTATGGTCACTGAAGGCATTGTGTTAGGCCACAAAATTTTCGAATGTGGGATAGAGGTGGACAAAGCAGAGGTTGAGATCGTTGAAAAGTTGCCTCCACCTACCAATGTGAAGGGAATTAGAAGTTTTCTCGGCCATGCAGGGTTTTATAGGTGATTCATCAAAGATTTTTCAAAGATTGCTAAACCCTTATGTAATCTGTTGAACAATGATACAAGTTTTGAGTTTGATAAGGACTGTGAAAAGGCGTTTGAATGTCTAAAGAAGAAGTTGACTACTGCACCAGTCATAACTGCACCAGATTGGAGCATTACTTTTGAGTTGATGTGTAATGCTAGTGACTATGCAGTGGGGGTTGTGCTAGGACAGAGAAAAGAAAAGTTGTTTTATGTTATACACTTGCTAGCAAGGTGCTTAATGATGCTTAAAGTAATTACACTACTACTGAGAAGGAATTGTTGGCAATTGTGTACGCTTTGGAGACGTTTAGAGCTTATCTTATAGGCTCTAAAGTCATAGTTTATACTGATCATGCTGTTATCAGGTATGTGCTGACCAAGCCAGATTCGAAGCCCAAGCTAATTCGTTTGATGTTGTTACTCCAAGAATTTGACCTGGAAATTAAAGATAAGAAGGGAAGCAAGAATCATATAGTAGATCATTTGTCCAGATTGGCTAATGAAGAGGTTACTGCTAGGGAATCTGAAGTTATAGATGAATTCCCTGATGAGAAGTTGCTAGTGGTACAAGAGAGTCCATGGTTTGCCGATATGGAAAATTTCAAAGCTGCTGGAATTATACCAAAGACTATGGATTGGCAGTAGAGGAGGAAATTATTGAAGGATTCGAACCAGTACATTTGGGATGATTCTTATCTATTTAAGATGGGTGCTGACAATCTCTTGAGGACGTGTGTTACTAGTAAGGAAGCTCATAATATACTTTGGCATTGTCACAACTCTCCTTATGAAGGACATTTTAATGGGGAGACAACAGCTGCTAAGGTACTGCAGTCATGATTTTTCTGCCCAACTCTGTTCAAAGATGCTCACATGTATGTGAAGCATTGTGACAGCTGCCAAAGGACAGGAAACATCTCAAGGAGAGATGAGATACCACTGAGGAACATCCAAGAAATTGAAGTGTTTGACTGCTGGGGAATTGGTTTCATAGGACCATTGCCTAGTTCATTTTTGAATGAATATATTATGTTGGCTGTGGAGTATGTCTCGTGATGGGTGGAAGCGATTCCAACTCAAAAGGCAGATGCAAAAACAGTGATCAAGTTTTTGAAGAAACACATATTCTGCAGATTTGGAACACCAAGATTGGTGATCAGTGATGTAGGATCTCATTTCTGCAATGCAAAATTGAGGAAAGCTTTTGCGCATTTTGGGGTGAAGCACAGGATAGCTTCAACCTATCATCCCCAAATAAATGGGCAAGCAGAAGTTTCTAATAGGGAGGTAAAGAGAATTCTGGAGAAAACATTGTCATCATCACGTAGAGACTGGGCTATAAAGTTAGATGAAGCAGTGTGGGCTTACAAAACAGCCTTCAAAACCCCAACTGCATTGTCTCCATTTCAGTTGATCTATGGGAAAGCTTGTCATCTCCTTGTGGAAATAAAGCATCGAACTTTTTGGGCATTGAAGTGGTTGAATTTTGACTCCAAGGCTTCTGCTGGACAGAGAAAAATCCAGTTACTTGAGCTTGAAGAAATGAGGTTGAACGCATATCAATCTTCAAGGCTGTATAAGGAGCGCATCAAGGCCTATCATGATAAGAAGTTGTTGAAGAGGAGTTTTGAGCCGGGACAACTAGTTCTTTTATTCAATTCCAGATTGAAGTTGTTCTCGGGCAAGCTCAAGTCAAGATGGTCAGGACCTTTTGTGGTCAAACAGGTCAAGCCTTATGGTGCAATTGAAATTCAGGATGCCAAAACTCAGAGGAGTTGGATGGTAAATGGTTAGAGGCTGAAACATTATAAAGGAGGTGAAGTTGAGAAACTCATCTCAGTGATCAAGTTCGAAGATTGAAATTCAGGCGTCAAGCTATATGATGTTAAACGAGCGCTTGCTGGAAGGCAATCCAGTATTTGAATTGTGGAATTTTGGGTTATTTTGTTTGTTTAGAAATTTTAAAATTAGGAAGATTAGGTTTAAGTTTCGGGTAGTTTATTTTGTTGAAAAAAAATTTTAGTTAATTTAGAAATTTTTACTGGGCCTATAGTGTGAGCTAGGCTTGGCACTCGAGCTAAAAGTCACTTAGCATAGACTAGTGCAATATAACAGGGCAGTACCGTGTGATACAAGGTCACTTCACCCAGTGAATTTTCAGAGCGCCTCCATTCAGTCTTGTCTTGCCTTTTGTTTTCGTCTCTTTCCCTACCCTAGAACCCTTGGAATTTAGGTAAGGGTTTCATTCCCATTCTCATTCTACAAGAATTTTGCATTTGATCATTCTCGCATCTGCATTAGATTCAGAAATTATGCGTTGTGGGGGTTGAACTAGAAACAATTAGTGGGTTCGAAGTTGTTAGGGTTTGTGTTTAAATGAGATTTTTGGGGATTTAAGGGCGATTTTAGGGCACTAACACTATTTTTCAGGAGGCAATGTCGAGAGTGAAGCATACTGCACCGAAACGTTCACCACGCTCGCTGAAGAGGAAGGTTGGTGAGCCATTCTATTATGAAGCCATACCTTCAGACACGCCAGAAGAGGAACAATCCTCTACCCAAAAGAAGCAAAGGCTGCCTAGGAGGTTCCTCAATGACAACAAAATAAGGAGGTATGAGGAACTAAGACATTGGAGTTTTCTTCCGGAGCGAAGAGTAGAATTGAAACCAGGAGAGTGTGATCCCTTTTTGATGGGGATCTTGAGAAGAAACTGAAAGAAGCTGGCCGAGCCGATGAGGAAGTTCGATGACGAAATAGTGAGGGAATTTTATGCCAACGCATGGGCAGAGAGACAAGATAGGGACCGAAGGAAGACTATGGTCTGAGGCAAATGGATTTCTTATAGCCCACAGGCTATTGATGAGTTCTTGGGGAATCCTTTCCCCAAGCAAGAGGAGAAATGCAACTATCAGAGGCTGTGTGCAAGGAGGAAAGGGTTCAATAATAGAAAGGTGGCCGCTACATTGTGCCTTCCACGCAGAGGATACTAAATAGCAGCATTAGGAAAGCAAACTCGCATAAGGAGGAGGGACATGAGGACCCTGTCTCAAGTCTGGCTAACTTTCATGCTAGCCAATGTCATTCCAATTGGGCATGTATTAGACATTAATGTTGCCAGGAGCAACCTGTTGTTTTTGATGATTCAAGATGACTACACTATCAATGTGGCTCGCATCATTTTCGATGAGATTCAAAGGATTATTGACTGGGAAATAATTCGTAGAGCAGAAAGATTGGGGACTCTGGGGTTCCTTACATTGATTACAGGTTTATGTGCTCAAAAGGGAATAATAGTAGAGCCAAAACACAAAATCAGAAATCCAATTGACCAGAAGTTCATTGAGCACCATTGCACAAATGCAGAGGAGGATTTTGAGTAGCGGAACAGAGCTCCTAGTCCACCATTTTCACCATCCGAACCCACTCTGGAGGAAGTTGAGAAGAGGATAATGAGGCATGTGCTACATGTGGAGGAGCAACAAAGTTCATTGTGCAGGTTTTTGAAGCACCTCTACCATGCTATGCGTGATCGGGCTAATCCAGAGCCATTTATGACTCCAGAAGAGTTGTCATCATATATGAATTGGCCAAGGGACCGACCATGTTCTGTGGGGGAGGAAAATGATAACGCAGAGGCCCAAAGTACTGCTGGTAATGTGAGGAAACCAGCAAAAGAAGGAAGAGCCGAAGCAATTGCTGAAGATGTTACTAACGTTGAGGAGACTGATGCTGAAGTTGGGGCTGAGACTGCTGTTGAAGTTGTGGAAAAAACTGCCAAGACCACTGTTCGAGTTGCGATTAAAAAGAATGATCAACCAGGGCCATCAAGAAGGACTTTAAGGCCTAGGAGAGCTAAAATGAATCAAAGTGGGTCTGGATCAAAGTCACTAGCAACTCAATATGTGATATCTTCAGATTCAAGTTCAAAGGAAACAAAGAAGAAAGATGAGGAGAGGAATGAATTTGAAGATGAAGAAGAATATGAGGAAGAGGCTGAAAGGTTAGGAAGAAGTGAGAGTGATGCAGAGGAGGAATACGATACTCCAAGTGGGGAGTTTTGAAAGTTGATGCTCTTTGTTACTGAATTTGAGGATGTTATTTGTTAAGGAGTGATGAAGTCACTAAAGGTTGGTTGATGATGCTGTTTTGATATGCGGTTGCTGGAGAACTGTAGCTATTGTTGTTGTGTGGCTGTTGCTGTTTTGAGATGCTGATTAGGAGGAAGTTAACCAGAGACAAAGTTGGTAGTATAGTTTCTTTTTATTTTGGATGAATGTATATATATGTTGGATGACTGTATTAACTCTGTGCACCATGGATAACTGTAATAGACTTAGGCAGAAGCTAAACTAGCTGGTAGTACATGATATATTCTGTGTTGATTGTGCATGTGGTGTTGGGGAATTAATAGGGTTGGAACTATTAACTAAAAACTCTGTGTACATATAAGTAGCGTAGTCTTAGTTTTGAGCTTGAGCTAACAGTGATAGGAAATTAGGAAGATAGCGTGAGAGTGGGAGGATTAACATTAACAATGAGTGATAGGATATGAGTGAAATAACATGTGAGGGAGCGATACACTGAGAATATGTTTTGAGTGCATATTTACTTGACATTGATTGTTGCTTTAATTTGTTAGGATATAATTGACTTTGTGATGATAAGAATGATGAAGGCAAGTTGTTTGATTGAGCGTAAACCAGAGCTAGAGCCAAAAAGCTACCCAGGGAGATGAGAGGAATTCAATTGCAAGCCAATTTGAGCCTACAATATTTTTTTTTGAAACCATGAGCCATATATCCATAAAATCCACCTTGGGTATGAGTAGCTAGGAAATTATGATACAACTTGAAGAGGAATTGAAAACGGGAGTGTGAATTTCAAACAAAAACTGTGCAAGTTGGAATAGGCTACTGTAATGGTGTACCTATTGGAAAAAAATAAAAATAAATGTGGTTACAGATTTGATTCTGTACATCTGGAAAATAAGAGAAAAATAGTAGTTGAAAAAGGGGTACACAGTGAATTTGCGTGAGCTATGTTTATTGCTTGGGCGAGAATGTTGAATAGTACAGCAGTTGATTCAGAGTAAAGTAGCATTAATGAAGTCACAGTTGAATTAGATTTTCAAGAACAAATTGAGTTGTATTCATAATTTGCGAAACTACTTGTGCATTTTGTATTTCAAGAAAAACCAAAAATTCATTATAGCCAGGCCACATTATAACCTTGGAAAGACCTTCTAACTTATTAATTGCAGGGTTGATTTGTTTTGATAAATGAATAGCAACTTTTGATTGAGAGTAGTATGTCACTTTTTGAGTGAAACAGTGGTGAGAATTGTGTGAGTTGAGAGTATCCTGTCATGAATTGTATTTTGTTATCTGAACATTGGATTGTTAAATTTCAAATTTTTAAAGCTACAGGTGATTGCTCAATTTTAAGAAGACATGGTTGGAATAAAAGAATTGCACGTGAATTAGGAGAGTTTGAGATCTTAGTTGTGATTGTCTTGCTTGAGGACAAGCAAGAAGCTAAGTGGAGAGACTTTTGATAAGCGTTAATTTTTAGTTGATTTTGTGCAGATTTTGTGATTGATTGTGTTAGTAATTAGGTTGATTTTGTTATTAATTCGATTTAGATTTGATTTTATTGTTGATTTTACAATTTAATGTGTTTTATTATGGGAAGAGAAAATTTGTCGAGAATTAGGTTAAATCTGAAGGGAGGAAGAGAATAGAGGCGCCGAAATTGAGGAAAGGAGCAGAAAAAGAGAATAAGTGACTTTTCGCTTAAGCTAAAGATACAGCCTGGGCTAAAACTCACTTAAAGTCCATCATACGCGAAAACCCTAAATTGAAGATGTCAACATTACTGAAGGCGTGACTTACGAAATAACGGTCGCACTTTGACCTAATTCAAGGGGTGAAAGTTATAAAAGGGAGGCTAGGATCAAATGTGATTCACATCATCACTTATCACTCACCATCTACCATTCATTGGAGACTCTTAGGAGCGCCGCCGTCATCAAGATCCATTCTTTTTCATTTCTTTGTATTTTCATGGCTACCATGCGTAGCTAACTTCCTCTCTCTTGGGATTGAATGTCATTTCTCACTTCAAATGCACTCTTAATTCTATTTTTATATCTTTGAATCCAAAAACCTTTGTTTTACGCTTTACTATGTCTTGATTTATTTTAGATTTCTCATTGTGACTAGAAAGCACTCTTTGAAATTGTAACTAAACATAAATGCATTACATGTATAAGTTCAGGGATGGATTACAGTGTAATGACTGCTTATAGCAACTGATCTTAATACTGATTAGGTTATTCTAGCGACTAGGGATAGAAGCTAGGTAATTTAGTTTATGAAATTCAATGCTAGAGCAATTTGGTTGAAAAGAGTTTTATTTGTGCAGATTGTTAATTGGAAAAAATGATATTAAATTAGGTTAAGAGTGTATGTGAAGAAGAATATTACGATTCAATCCCAAGGCTTTTTAATATTCGTTGTTTTATTATAACAATTCTCCATTCATTCACTCATTATCTACTGTTTATTCATTCATAATACAATTTGGTGTAATTCAATTTACAATTCCCGTTCCCTGTGGATACGATACTTTTCTTACTACTATATTACTTGTGGACTCTGTACACTTGCTGAAAATCCGTTAACAGTTAGGACGGAAACTGTCCAACTCGTCCTATATGATTAGAAGCTTGGTAAAGTATTTGGTAATTGAAAGATCTCCTTTCTTGAGAGCAGTAGAGTTAGTTTTCAACTCAGAAACGCTCTATGAAATTTTGTTAGAGATCCCACATTAACTAGAGAAAAGACTTTTCAATAGTTTATAAGTGGGTGTAAACCTCACCTTACAAGCCATTTTTGTAAGGTTGAGTTAGGATTCAAGTCCACTTCTAATAAATTTGTTCAAAAATGGAATGTAAAATCCAAAAAACTATCATTTGTTGCATCTTTGCCAAGCCAAATACTTTTAATATTCTTCTCAAGTTTGGGCATAGTCCCATCCACAAATTCAAACTTATTTTTGACACTTAACAAGGTCTCCATGGATCGGTCCCGAGAATGGTAATTGTTACCATCAAGAACAGGCCAGACAAGACAATTTATAGGATTTCCAATTTGATTACACAATTTTGTCATAGATTCCTGAAAGATTTCTTCGTCGTTCACTGCCAACCGTGAGTGATGTGCTTGTCATTGTCGTTGCTGAATAATCTGATGTGTTTGTCGTAGTCGTCATCCCTGTCATCCGCTGCCAATCATGTCATTCCTGCATATACTCCGACATGTTTACCTTCCTCGTTGTCATTTACAAGCTCGAGCCTAAGCATATATTTAGTTTCATTGTATCGAATAGTAGTTTCATGCCTAGATTCTTCGTCATCACCAATCACATTGAATTTAGAAAGAGTTATTACTATTAGTCGATGAAAAAAAAATATTTGTGTTGATTTAATTAGTGTTAGATTTGGATAATTTCAAGTTTCAATTTAAGCTATTTTTTTGTGTAAAATTAGTTTTAGAATCGAGGTAGTATTGCTTTTATTAAAAAATCATTCTAAATATATATCCCTAGAATTTGGTTCTCATTCCTAATTTCAAAGAATGTATGAGCTTATTTATTTGCTTTGTTGTCTTGCTGCTTTTTGAATAAAATAAAAGTAGTTTATATATAATACAAGTTTGTATTTATATACTTGTTCATTCTGTTTTTCACCAAAGTAGATAGCACTAATTACTTTTTCCATTGCAATATTAGTAACTAAGCTAGCACCAACTACCTTTGCCACTGTAACATGAAAGCTGATAAAATATTTTGAGAATATGCTCAATTAGTAATATTTCTCATCAAATTTCTTATTTTATGTATACCTTTTTTGGTTGGTTTCTTTCTTTGGATGCATATTAATACACACATGGTTGTGAATTTTATTGTTCTAATTAATAAATACAACTTAAAATTATATTGTATGATATTTTTTTATAAAGAAATTGTACTTCTTGTTCTCCACTACCTTTTATCATCTCATTTTAATATTACAATTTAAACGAACTGAAAACAAATTGTTGTAATTTACTGTATTTTGTGGGTGACATGGGTAAGAAACAAAGTTTGGAGAAACTTTCTCGATTTTTGACTTTCCTGAAACTGTGGAGACTACAAATTAGGCTATTTAATATAAGCTATTTTCTTTTGTTTTATTACCCAACATTGACCCAAGGTAGTTAAAAATAGTTTTGGAAAATAAGGTACTGAATTATTATGAACTGATTTCAAGTTAAGCTGAATCAATTTATTCATGTCTGAGCATAACTGAATTAACAGTTTTGGAAAACAAAGTACTGAACTATTACAAATTGAGTTTAGGTTAAGCCGAATCAATTTATTCGTGCCTGAGCTTAACTGAATTAACTGTTTTTCTGAAAATCTGGTTTGAGCTCTTCTTTTATAAAACAGTGGGTTTTTCAAGTGCGAAAAAAAAGAAAAAAGAAAAAGAAAGAGAGAACAGAGAAAAGAAAGAAGAGAGATACACTTTTGAAAAACACAATCTTCTGAAATTCATTTTTGAGAACTACTGTGAGAGATTCTGCTATTTTCATAATAATCATTTTCGAAAGAGGGCTTTTACTTGAAGAATCAATTCTGACTAAAGTGTGCTACTAGGTTTCTTCAAGACTGTGTACAAGCCTTTCTTTCTGCGCCAATTAGGGAGTTTTTCTAAACCCTTCTTGATCCTGTTTGAATCAAGATTTGAGGTGTTTTTGTTGTAACTCTGTGAAATTCATTGAACGTTTGTACTGGTTTGGGCTTTAGAAGTAAGCCTGTGTTTTCTGCTGAAATTGATTGGAAGCTGCGGGGAGTAGTAGATCAATTTGTAGGATTCTTGATTTCTACGGGGAGTAGAAATTGTCTGGTCTGGGCTATAGAAGTTAGCCTAGGGTTTTCTGCTAAAATTGATTGGAGGCTGCGGGGAGCAGTGAATCAATTTAGCAGGGTTCTGATTTCTACGGGGAGTAGAAATTGACTGGTTTGGGCTATAGGAATTAGCCTGGTGTTTCTGCTGAAATTGATTGGAGGCTGCGGGGAGCAGTAGATCAATTTAGCAGGGTACTGATTTCTACGAGGAGTAGGAATTGGTTGATTAATTGTATGTGAACAATTAATTGAGTTAGTGAAACTTTCTTTGCAAGTGGTGCAGAGAAGACTGGACATAGCCCTGTGTGGTGAACCAGTATAAAAATGGATTGTGTCTTTTCTTCTTGAACCCTTTTCTTATCATCTTGATTTGTTCTTGCACTGCACATTGAATTAAATTGAAAGATTGAATTAATTTTAGGTAATCTTGATAAAACTGGTTTAAGTCCTCTGCTGTATATTGATGTGTGCAATGTAACTTGAATTGTGTGTTGATTCTGATTATTCTACTGTAGCTGTTCTTGAAATCTTGATTAACAGACTGTTTCTTTTCAAACATTATATTACATACAACATTAACTTGAAATTGATTGCATTGCTGGAAAATTTAATAATCTGCAATATCACATATCAGTTTTAATTCTGAACAAATCTGATCTGAAAGTTGTTCTGCAATGTTAGGAATCTGAGTTGTTGCATACTTAAGAGTTCATTACTGCAGTGTGATTCTTGATACGTTTACTGCAAGAATTGTGTATTTGATCCTGTGCTGACATTGAAATTAACTGATAATTGACTTTGGCTGAATTACTGTAATACTGCAGAATTGGTATCATTGTTGTGTGTTCTTGGTGAAACTAAATAATTGAATCTACATTCTGAATAATTTTCAATTCTGCATCAATTACTGGTGGTAGGAAACTTTATCAGATTTATTAATATTGATTGAAATCAGTGTAGTGCTGTGTTAGGAGTTTTAAATTAGTATTTTGTAATTATGTTCCTCTCTGCTCTCATTCAAATTTGGAGTTGTGTATGATTTTGATCTAAGTGTAATATTACTATTGGAATTGTGTGAATTTGATCTGATTAATGTGCTGTTGTGAAATTGCAATTCTGTGTGATTGAGAATCTGCTGTGTGCTTATATCTGTCAGTATAACAAATTGATTCATTCGTGCTTTGAATCAATTCATTTCTTTACTGCACCCTATATCTTTAGCACCAAGATTCATTAAAGTTTTTCAGATTGCGAAAACTATTTTCAAAGGTCTAAATTGGTTAAAATCTTTCAAAGTTCAATTCACTCCCGTCTTGAACTCAGCCTAAAACATTTTCAATTGGTATCAAGAGCTAAGTCTTGAAAGTTATTCAAGTTTTCGATCCTATGGCTGAAGGATAGTTACCTTTTGGTAAGGGTGCTTCTATAAATAGACCTCCTTTGTTCAGTGGTGTTAACTATCAGTTTTGGAAAATCCGAATGAAAATCTTTATTGAATCTTTGGATAGAGGTATTTGGGATGCAATTATGAATGGCCCTTATATTCCTAAAACTGTTATTGATGGTACTGCTGTTGACAAGCCTTGGTCTAGTGGAGTGCGGAAGAAAGTAGGAGAGCTCAGTTTGACTGCATAGCAAAGATTATTGTAACCTCTGCCTTAAATGTAGATGAGTTTTTCAGGGTTTCGCAGTGCTCTTCAGCCAAAGAAATGTGGGATGTCCTAGAAGTGACTCACGAAGGACCAAGTGATGTCAAGAGGGCAAGGAAGCATGCACTAATTCAAGAATACGAAATGTTTCGCATGCAGGCTGGAGAATCAATTGCAGAAGTGCAGAAAAGGTTCACACACATAGTGAATCACCTCATTGGACTTGGCAAGACCTTTGACAAGGAAGAGCTCAACATCAAAGTGTTAAAATGTCTGGACAGAGCTTGGCAGCCCAAAGTCACTGCAACCACAGGGTCAAGGGATCTTACTACCTTAAACACAACTGCATTATTTGGAAAACTCAGGGAACATGAGATTGAGATGAATCGGCTCAAGGAGCAGGAAAATGGAGAGAGGAAGGCTAGGAGCATAGCTCTCAAAACTACAACAGTTGCAGAAGATAGTGAAGCAGATTCAAGCTGTGACAGTGAAGATGAAACTCTGAATATGCTCACAAGGAATTTTAGCAAGTTCCTAAGGAAGAGAAGAAAAGAGAAAAGGTACACAAAGAAAACTGATTTGAATTCTGCTAACTTCACTTGCTTTGGATGTGGAAAGCAGGGACACATAAAGGCTGAATGTCCAAATCTGAACAACAAAGACAAAACTGCTGAAAAGAAAAAGTTCAGCAAGAGCAGCAAGGGAAAACGAGCATACATAGCTTGGGATGAAAATGATTCAACAACAAGCTGCTCATCAAATGAAGAAGAAGAAATCAATTTGTGCCTGATGGGAAAAGAGGAATCAACAGTAAGCAGTGCTGACTCAAATAATTCTTCCGTATCTGAAAATTACAGCACATTGCTTCAAGCATTTCAAGAAATGCATGAGGAAGCAAATAGGTTGGCTAAGGTAAACAAAAGACTCAAAGGTATAAACAACTTGCTGGAAAAGAGAGTCAACTCATTGGAAGAAGAACTGGAAAATGTTAAAACTGATTTTGAGCACTTAGATATGATTTACCAATCTTCTAACTATGAGAATGAGTCTAGCAAATCAGCCAAGTGTGAAAACTGTGAGATGCTGGAAGCCAAAGTAAATTTTCTTGTGAAAACCTCTTCCAAACTTGCCATGGGAATGGCAAATTTAAATGCTGTTTTAGGTTCCCAAAATTGTGTGTTTGATAAAGCTGGAATTGGCTTCAAACCCCTGTTTAAAAAGAAAACCAGAAAATTCAGCAGCTTTTTCAAAACTGGCAGCCAGCATACCTCATGTTTTCAAACCTGTTTCTACTGTTTACACAAAGGTCATACTATAAGAAGCTGTAGAGCTAGACTTTATGAGGTTCCAAATGGCCGTATGAAATGGATACCTAAGGGTAGTATTAACAGTTCTGGACCCAAAATCAATAGGGTACCAGTGTGTATAAAATAAATCTGTTTTGCAGGATAAAGGTGCAGCCAGCAAAAAGCTATGGTATTTGGACAGCGGCTGCTCCAAACACATGACAGGGGATAAATCCTTGCTTACTGGTTTAATTCTGAAACATGGAGGATACGTTACCTA
>Ga0209700_107079_pt1 | contig 16388 bp, 3 predicted proteins | sample SiratroredBW_FD_187528 | JGI IMG/M metagenome (GOLD analysis project Ga0209700, IMG submission 187528) | Root nodule microbial communities of legume samples collected from California, USA - Siratro red BW (SPAdes) (version 2) | ecosystem: Host-associated > Plants > Roots > Nodule | place: USA...
AAAATTCAAAAATTTAGGTTTAGTTTTTAAAATTTTAAAAAAAAAAAAAAAAAAAAAAAAAAAATCTTCAACTTGTAGGTATTGTATGGCTTTTGTAGAATCTCCTTTGTAAACTATATGGTTGCTTTGTTCTGTAATTATATCAAATATTACTATTTTCATATTATAAATAAATTAAATTGTATTATGAGAAGTGTTTTACATGATGTTCTGCATGATACCTTGAAGCACAATCCTTACATCTTTTGAGAGTTTACTGCTCCTCTCAAAGTCTCAGAAAGGAACCTTAGACCCTTTCAAAATCCTGTATCAAAATCATTCCAAAAAAAAAAAATATAGAAAACTTGAACAGGATCTCGAAACTAGATCGGCTATAATTGAAGATACATTATAGAAGTTCCTATAAAAATGGGAAAAGCCCTACTTTTGAATGCAATTTGAACTATTGATTTTTGTAATTGAAGTAACATTGAAGTACCTCTAGAGAGCACTCATCAGAACCACAAAAAACTTATAAGAGTCCAAAAACATTCTCCATAACTCAACCAATATTGAAACAGAGAACCCAAAAAAAAACCAACAAAGAACAAAAAGAACACCCACACCGCCGGTGACCACCACGGCGAATGTCGTTGCACATCATGTCCTAACTGTGACGGTGCCAAACGCTACACTCACCCTCTACACCTCCCTTGATCCACATTGTCGCTATGCTACCCCTATGCATCTCCCTTGATCCACGTTGTCGCCATGCTACACCTCTACGACGCTGAAACCACCAGTGCCTGCTAGCCCTCAATTAGCAGTCACCTAGGTCATATGGTTCCCTTGCCTCCATTGTCATTCACACTGTCATTCAATTCAATTAGGTCCCGTGATTTACAAACCTTAAATCCCAACAGATATTCATTCTTTGGGGTAGGGGATGTGGGTTTGGTCTAATGAGAGTATAAACATGCATCCCCTTTTTTTTACACTCCTGTCACTAATTTCATTTTTTTATTTATTTTGCTACTTTATTTCTCTTTGTTAAAAAAAGGATTATAATAAAAAAGCAAAAAATATTAAATACAAATGTTTTTCTTATTTGATTTTACAAAATAAAATATCAATTTTTATAAAATTAATAAAAATATTAAATTTTGAAAATAAAAAAATACAAAATAGTTTTAATAATACTAAAAATAAAAAATATATATATAAAATTTCTAAAAATAATAAAAAATTTAAAATTTAAAAAAAATAAAAATTTCAAATATTCTATAAAACAATTTTCAAATACACAAGAGAGGAAAAGTTTATAGGGGTTACAATAATAATATAATTTAAAATATTATATAAATAAATATTTTATACTGAATTTGGAAGGTTACAAATTCGATTTGATTGATAACATTGACCAGAATAATAATATAATTTAAAATATTATATAAATAAATATTTTCTACTAAATTTGAAACGTTACAAATTTGATTTCATTCACAGAATTGACCAGAATAATAATATAATTTAAAATATTATATAAATAAATATTTTATTCTGAATTTGAAGCGTTACAAATTTGATTTGATTGATAGTATTGACTAGAAAAAATATTTAAACTCATTTGATTGTATTTTTCCTCTATAAATTAATATGTTTTACGTTACAAATTTGATTTGATTGATAGCATTGACCAGAAAGAATATTTAAACTCATTTTTTCTTTTATAAATTAATATGGTTTTTCTTGAAACATATAACCAGATTTAAAGTCTATACAAAGTTTTAAGATAGGCTTTAGAGATAGAGACAAAAATGATAAAGATGAAAAGTATTGGAATTATGATTATGATGATTATTATGTTGGGTTACATATAAGCCAAAAACCTTGGACTTGGAAAATCATGTGTTACTTATTGCTTTTTTATTGTCTAATATAGGACAATCGATTTCCATTATGTCATTCTCCTTTTAAGCAAATGTCATGAGTGGCCTTCCAATGTCTATTCTGATTGCATCATTAGTTGCAGGGTGACCAAATGGAGTTACAACAATATTGGTATTTACTTTCTTACAACATTAATATTTTTTTTAATCTTTCATTCATATTATTTATTATTGATTTGATTATGTTTTTATATCTATCTAATAATTAACTTTTATGTATCAGATTATCTTAATGCTCTCATGAATGATGCCAAATCTTGCTTACAAAAATGTTATGTCAAGATATGATTTTATTAAAAAATTATAAAAATAAAGTTATTAGAACTAATATTACTTGTAATACCAAATAAATATTAGTAATTAATAATATAATAAATATAATTTACTCTCAAAAATATTATATGTTGATAGAATTTAACTCATTTCATTTTAATTTGTATATAACATATATGATAATCTCTAATGTAAATTAAATAAGAAAGAACTTTTTTTTAAAAAAATGGTATATTTGCAACACATTACGTCCATTAACATAGAAGAAAGTTCTTTCATTCTTTGAAATAATTTTACCAAAAGACTTGTCCAATTTATTTTTTATATAAAATTGTTAAAAATTAATTAATATTCAATCAAAATTATATATATATATATATATATATATATATATATATATATATATTAATCAATCATCATTTATTACAATTTAATATATTTTCTTTGTTTAACGAGATATTAATGTTATTACTATGTCATTTGTTCCAAAGGATATGAGACTTAGATCTATTTTGATCCATAATTTGATGAATATGCAATTTTGATTCCATAAAATTTTAATTACAAATGTGGTTCTTATTTTTTTAAAATTAAAATAATATTTTTTTTCTTCTGTTATTAATATATCATCTAATTCCTAACATAAAATGCTAAATGTTTGTAAGTGAGAATAACACAACAAGAGTTTCCTTCTGTTGTTTCGAAACTTATGGTTTTATGTTTTATTTCACTTCTTTTACTTCATTAGGTCTCTTAGGAGAATTTAGAGTTGCAAGATAGAACAACCGTGTCAATTCTTCCTGCACCTAAGAAATGAATAATAAAGATTAACAACAAATTTTGATACATATAGTAATAGTAGTGAACTTAAATGGTTTAATTTTAAAAATTAAAACATCAAATTTATAATTATAATTTCCCCAAAGGGTACAAAGTGCCAGTTCCGTGGCCAAAGGGTACACTAGGGTACACTGCTTAATAGGATTCTTAGACTTGATGGTTTCTTTGCATGGTCTGCAACACCAGTCCACCGAGATGATGAAAGGGATCAGAAAGTATGGAATGGTTTGTCTTTCTCTTTTTCTCTCACCTTCATCTTGTGTCTATTTGTGTCATTGTCTTTCCTTCCTCTGTGGTTATAATTTTTTCATCTGTGTTGAGAATGTATCTTATTTAATACAGAGATGTTGAATTCTTGCATGACCTAACCTTGATGCCCCAAACAAATTTGTTCTGTCTTCTTAGCTTTCATGTTTAAGATTTCTTTTTTCAAACTGCAGCCATGGTGGATATAACAAAAGCCATGTGCTGGAAGGTTGTCGCTAAGGCTCATGATTCATCTGGAATTGAACTTGTTATATACCAGAGAACAACCCACCTTTGTGTGAAAATGAAGATGGGAAGAATAGCTCATGGTATTTTCTCACTTTATACCTTCTTTTTCTCAAATACAAGCATATTTGCCAACTTTTATTTTATTTAATGATATTTTTCCTAAAATACCCTAACTTTAGTTAATTTGTAACCTTTGACTGTATGTACTTTTTGTTTTAAGAAAAAGATATTTTGGGAGGAATATTAAAATTTAATGTATTTAACTGATTTTCTTAATTTGTGTCAAATTAGTTTTTGTTTTGGTTATAAACGAGATTGAAGGTAGTATTATGCTTAGTTTAGTGTCTATCTTTGCTAATCTCCTCCTCATGCGAATCCTCTTCTTTCACATCCTTTAATTGCTGTACGCACTCCATATCATTTTCTGATTTCCTTTCGTATACTGGTCCACAACCTTTAATTAGGAAAAGTTTATTTCAGCATAACTGCACTATGCAAAAGTGCTTTTGTTCCCTCTCCAGCAGAAAACGGTTTTGATTGTGACAATATTTCTTTTTGACATTATTTGTATTTAGTGTCGTCTCCTTCTTAATATACACGTTACGTTTTTTAAACTGCGGACAGAGTCATTTTATTCGAATTTTCGGTGTAAGTTCTTAGAGGAGAGAAAAAACAGTACACAAGACAGTCAATTTTGAGTTGACAAAGGAAAGAAGAAAGCCAATTCTAGTTGCCATTGTGGGACTAAAGAAACATTGCAGTGCTTCAAGAGGTAAATAACTTGATCCTTAGTGATAATGTTTTTGGTTATATGTTTCTGAAGATGTGATTGTTGTGAATGTATTGAAATGTTTGAATGTTTGATCTGTGTTTGATTTTTTTTGTTCTTCATCTGTAAATAAGTAATAAGCATCTAATCAAAATTTTGTGAAACTCAAGTCGAATATGTAAAATTTGAAAAGAAATAAACCTAGTTTTTTTCATTTCTCATCGTGTGAGTACTTCGTCAGCGCCACATGTTAACTTTTACCCTTGTCACAAGTGCTATCCAGCGCTGTGTGTCAAATTTCATCACCAAATACTCTATTTCGATTCTTCGTATCCACAAAGCAAAACACCAGTAGCCAAAAGTCATTCAAAACCGCAACCAATAGCTAAATCCAAAGAATAAACCCATACCCAGAATTTCCCAAACGTAGAACCCAAACCGAGCAAACTCAATTTCAGAATGTCCCAAATCTAGAAAGAGAAGAAAAGGAGATTAAGGCGCGTTCGCCGTTTTTTTTTTCTCACTTAGAACCGTCACAGATGGTTCATGCTGCTCCACCGTTTCATTCCAAACACACTAAAGGGAAAGAGTTGTCTTGCATTTTTTAACCATTGCCCAAGAGCTAAGCGGAGGGTATTGAAAATGGATGAATAAGCTTTGGTAGTGCGGTACAAAGTAAAATATGAATTGGGTTTAGGCCCAAGGCTTTTTCTTACATTGAATTGGGAGTATTGGCGAGACAAATTCTTCCTCCAACCTCTCTTCCCGCACCCCATATAAAATTTTAATTCCATAATTGTCCTTGTTAAAATTATTCAAATACCCTTCTTTTATTAAGAAACTTTGAAGTTTTTGATAGGACACCCGGATGAGGCGATTCGCTTCTCATTTTTTGAAATTTGAGAATCGGACAGCCTGACGTCCGGTTCATAAATTATTAACCAGATAGACTTGATGGGGTGTCATCCGGTTTGTAAGTTGTGAACCGGACGCCATCCCGTCCGGTTGTCACAAGATAAAAAAATTACAAACCGGATGGGTGCGTAAGAAAAGAGTGAAGAAGCAAATAAATGAGTGCATGGCTAGCATGTAAGAAAAGAGTGAAGAAGCAAATAAATGAGTGCATGGCTAGCATTTAACCACTTTGGCATTTAATTTCCGAATGATTGAATTGAATTTGTTTTATTTTAAATCGGTGTAGTGTTGTAATTTATTTTATTTTATTTTTTCTAATAACTTTTACATTTTACTAAAAAATATATTAAAGTTAAATATTATTCTAGTATTTCATTTAAATAAATTTTTAATTCAATCTCTAAATGGTCGTACATAGGTTTTATTTTAAACAAACATTTCGTTTAAGTTCCTAAACCCTAAACTCGTCATGGGAAATTTTAATTTTATTTGGAATATCAAAAGGTCGCACGCGTCTAACCCTATCCAAATTGAAATTTAAATTTTAAAAATAACAAATAAAATAAAATTTTCGAAAAGATAAAAACTATTAAATTTTCAAAACAATTCCACTTCCTTTAGAGAACTGTGTAACCCTGATTTTCCATCCTGATGGAAATAGGTACGAGCAAGGTCAAACATTGTCGGACACTCAAAAATCAAAAATATTTTTCTTTATTTGTATCTACATTTTTATTTCTTTTTCGAGAAAAATAAACATTTTCAAAACCACACTTTTACTCATTTAATTAAAGGTACTGTCTTAGGACGAACGTTGTGGGGGTGTCAGTACCTTTCCCATGCGTAACCGACTCCCGAACCTAGATTCAGTTTTTACAAACTAGCCTTATCCTTGATTTTTTGGTTTTCCATAAAAATTATGGTGGCGACTACCCTTTCTCTTTTTTCAAAAGTATTATTCTTTCTTCGGATCGCAATATTATTCTTTCTTCGGATAGTTATCCCCATCACGATTTCGGTCACGACAGAACTCGAACAGGAACTCAAAACTATATTCTTTCAAATAATAGAACTCAAATGGGAACTCAGAACCACATAGCACCACAAAGAACTAAGAAAAAATATATTTCACACCCTAGAAGGGAAGTTCCTATAAAAATGGGAAAAGCCCTACATTTTAGTGCGGTTTGAACTATTAATTTGCTTAATTTGAAGTAACATTGGAGTACCTCTGCATAACACTCATCACAACCACAAAAAACTCATAAGAGTCCAAAAACATTTCCCATAACTCAACCAATATTGAAACAGAAAACCAAAGAAGAACCACCAGATAAACAAAAAAACACCCACACTGCTGGTGACCACCACGGTGAACGTCGCTGCACGTCACGTTTTCACTGCGATGGTGCTAAATGTTACGCTCACCCTCTACACCTCCCTTGATCCACATTGTCGCCATGCTACACCTCTACGACGCCACAACCACCACTCCTAGTCCTTCATTAGCAGTCACCTATGTCATATGGTCCCCTTGCCTCCGTTGCCATTTACGCTGCCATTCAATTAGGTCCCATGTTTTACAAACCCTAAATCCCAACGGATTCATTCCCTAGGGTCGGAGACGTGGGCCTAGTCCAATGAGAGTATGAACATGCATCTTTTTTCTTTTGCCACTGATTTCATTTTTTTTTTTTATTTTGCTATTTTATTTTTCTTTGCTAAAAACAAAGGTTTGGGTCTCCTTATTAAACCATTTTTCAAATACCATCACCATTTTTTCTAGCATTATAATAAAAAAAATATTAAATACGAATTTTTTTTATTTGATTTTATAAAATAAAATATAATTTTTTTAAAACTAATAAAATATTATTTTTTAAAAAATAAAAAAATACAGAACAGTTTTAATAATACAGAACAGTTTTTTTCTTATTTGATTTTACAATTTAAAATATTATTTTTTGAAAAATAAAAAAAACACAAAACAGTTTTAATAATAGTAAAAATAATATATATATATATATATATATATATATATATAATTTCTAAAAATAATAAAAATAAAAATAATAATAATATAATTTATTATAAATTTAAAATCTTACAAATTTAATTTGATTCATAGCGTTGACCAAAATAATAATATAATTTAAAATATTATATAAATAAATATTTTATTATGAATTTAAAATGTTATAAATTTGATTTGATTGATAGGGTTGACCAAAATAATAGTATAATTCAAAATATTATATAAATAAATATTTTATTCTGAATTTAAAATGTTATTAATTTAATTTGATTGATAGCGTTGACCAGAATAATAATATAATTTAAAATATTATATAAATAAATGTTTTATTATGAATTTAAAATGTTACAAATTTAATTTGATTGGTAACGTTGACCAAAATAATAATATAATTTAAAATAGAATATAAATAAATATTTATTATGAATTTAAAACATTAAAAATTTATTTTAATTGATAGGGTTGACAAAAATAATAATTTAATTCAAAATATTATATAAATAAATATTTTATTTTGAATTTAAGACGTTACAAATTGTATTTTTCTTCTATAAATTAATATGTTTTTTCTTGAAACGTATAACAAAATTTAAAGTCTATACAAAGTTCTAAGATAGGCTTTAGAGATAGAGAGAAAAACATGAAGATGAAAAGTATTGAAATTGTGATTATGATGATTATTATGTTGGGTTACACACAAGCCAAAAACCTTGGACCTAAACAATCATGTGCTACTTATTGTTTTTTTAATTGTTTATTTTCTCACAATCCATTTCGATATCGAGTATGTCGTTCTCGCTGTATGAACAATTGTCATGAGGCGCCTCCTAGTGTCTACTCTGATTGCATAAGTAGTTGCAGCTTGACCAAATCGAGTTACAATAATATCGGTATTTACTTTCTCACAACATTAATATTTTTATTTTTCTAATCGTTCATTCATATTATTTATTATTGATTTGATTATGTTTTTATATCTATCTAATAATTAACTTTTATGTATCAAATGATCGTGTTCTCATAAATGATGTCAAATCTTGTTTACAAAAATGTCATGTCAACTTATAATTTTATTAAGAAAGTACAAAAATAAAGTTGTTAGAACTACTATTACATAATTGTAATAGAAATTAATAATATAATAAATATAATTTACTCTCAACAATATTATGTTGATAGAATTTAACTCATTTCATTTTAATTAGTAGATAGCATGTATGATAACCTGCAATATAAATTAAATAAAAAGAAACTTTTAGAAAAAGAAATATATTTGGGACACATTACGTCCATTAACATTACGTCCATTAACATGTAAGAAAGTTCTTTCATACTTTAGGATAATTTTACCAAAAGACTTGGCCAATTTTTTTTTATATAAAATTGTTAAAAATTAATTAATATTCAATCAAAATTATATTCATACAAACACTTCCAATTTTAAGGTCACTTTTATTGTAATATTCATATAAGAAATGATAATTTATTTTGTATAGATTTCATTATGTATAGCACTTTTAATATTTTAGTGTACTAGAGTTTTATAAATTAGTAATATTTTTTTCTAAATTTGTTGAAAGAGGTCTTTTAAGATACAAATATTTTCTTTTGTTTTTCAATTGTAAAATCTTATTTAAGATTTTGAGTCTTAAATTTTATGTGATATCAATAAATTATAATAAATGAGTTTACACATCAATAGAAGTTATTTTTTTTACATATATTTAATTGAAAAAATAAAAATAACCAAAAATGAATAAAATTATTTGACTAATTTAAGGTTAATTTATTTTTTAAATAAAAAAAAGAATATATTTTTTAATTATAGAATATATTTTCTAATTTTCTTTTAGACATTTTTAATTGCGAAAAAATCTTGGATTATCTCTCTCCTTCCCCTCTCTCTCTCCCTCTCTCTCTATATATAGAATAAAAAAATAATTTATGTTTTGATGTTATAAATAATTATTTATAATTGAAAATTTAAAACAACAGTTATTTTCAGTTACGCATTTTAAATAATTCTTTATAATTAAAATTTTATTTAAATTAGATTTTTAGTTAAATAATAAAAATATTATTCTAAAATATAACAGATAAAGGAGAAAAAATGTGTTATTTAACATAAATTTCATTGATGTAACTAGAAAAAATAGAGGTTGTCCATAAAAAAACGAACAAAAACTGTTTCTTTCATTTTAAATATATTTATCATATATTAAAATACAAACAAACAACACAGAGTCGAATAGGAAAAAAAATAAAATAATATAATCATGGAAAATTAGACAAAGTTATAAAATAAATACATCCATTATATATTTTGTACCTCTAAAAATAAGATTTATATGAAAATTTATGTATTATTTAATCATAATTTAACTCGTATGGTAACTAATTTTACAAATAATATTTGGTTATCAAATTTTTTATGTGAAAGTCAACTTATTATCTTACAACAATTTGAATCATATGCTATCATGATTGGATAAATTCTATAGTATTTTTCATCCACTTTTAATAGAAAACACTATAGATAAACAAAATATTATTTCAGATCATAAAAACAATTAATAAATAAAAAAAGTAAAGAAAGGAATAAAAGCATTTTTTTTAACTTAGAATGAAAATTTTTTACTTGAGCAAGAATGAATCATACTTGGGCAAGAATAGATCTTGTTTGAGTAAAATTTTCTTCGTTTGAGCGAAAATTGAGCCTCAAACGAAATTTGCAGAGTAATTTTTTCTACATAATTTGTTTGAGCGAGATTCTTCTCCTTAAGCAAATATCAACAAATAATTTCTCAAAAAAATTAACTTTTATCTATGTCCAATTATTAACATGCATTCGATGTTCAAACTACTACATAAAGTCTCTAAATACATCAAACTTATGTACAATTATATACATAACAAAAGAAAGACCAACTTAAGGTAAAGTCTTCAAAATATATCAAACATATATACAAGGGCAAAAGGAAAACCAAAATTAAGGGTATATACTCCTTAAGGTATTTCAAAACTTGCATATGCATCTCTTTATGTACATGTCACAACATAATAAGACAAATAAGGGTAAACAAGTGAAATAATGTTTGTAACTTGAGAAAGTAAAAGAAAATTAAGTGAATAAATTTAAGTATTTAAATATCAACTCTCAAGTCAAATACAAATAGATCTATCATCCAATTACAATCTTTTATACTCTATCCCAAGCCTATTGACTTCACAATGATTTATTTGCAATCATTACCTTCATTTCGTTTCAATGCCATATACTCTGATCTCATTTCAATCAAAATAATTGCATATGTACTCATCATTCAGTCCTAACAATAACCATATCATTTCAACCATTCTAAAGCTTATAGGTGCATATGTACCCATTGTATCTTGATTTCTTTTTAACCCCTAGTAAACTGGACTCATTTCAACCAAAATTATTACATATGATCCTATAACTCAATCATCACACATAACATATCAATCCAATCATACTGAAGTATATAGATGGATATGTAATCATGGTATCTTGATTTCCTTTCAACCCTCCAGTACACTGGTTTCATTTCAACCAAAATGATTACATATAAGTTTATAACTCAGTCACTACACATAACTTATCAATTCAATTGAATCATATAGATGCATATGTAACCATGGTATCTTGATTTCCTTTCAATCCCCAATACACACACTGGTTTTATTTCAACCGAATTGATTACATGTGAATCTATCATTTAGACATGACATATATCATTTCAATTCAATCATACACAATCATATCAATCCAACAATTCACAATACTCAAAATCACAATTCTTGTCTATCAAGCTATCAATATAACAATTCAAATTAAATACACAATCAACCAATTTCATCATAAAACATCATTATAATAGAAATTGAAACTTAGAACCAAATTTCATCACAGTGAAAACTTTTAACCTAAGTTACTATTGAAAGACTTAAAATTATCTTAACTTACTTGAGACGATGATCTCCAAATCAATTTCTCCAACCAGACAATGATATCAATGTAAACTCTAGGTATCTATAACAAGTTATCAAAATAACACTAAATTTCAGTATAATCCTAATCAAGTTGAGAGGAATACTATTCTTAACTGTTTGCACTAATATTGATGACAAAAATTTTTAAAAAATATAGAACAAAGGATCCTCAGAGTAAATAGTAATTTACTCTTATTGAGATTCTGATCAATTAGAAATAGCTACAGGCTCATACTGCGGAGCTCGACCAGATTCTGAAACAATGAAATATGGAGAGTGAAATTGAGAGAGAAGATATATATATATATATATATATATATATATGAAGAGGTATGGAGAGAAAAAGATATGTTTTGAATGTGTTCCAAAGGAGGCTTATACAAGATAAAGTCGACTAGGAATAAAATAAAATAGTATAATTACAGAAAATTATACAAAGCTAGAAAATAAATAGATCGATTATATATTTTGTATCTCTAAAAATACTATTTATATGAAAATTCACATATTAGTTAAATAGATCGATTATATATTTTGTATCTCTAAAAATACTATTTATATGAAAATTCACATATTATTTAACCATATGTGACTAATTTTATAAATAATATTTAGTTATCAAAAATGTCTAGGTGAAAATTAACTTATTGGTTTACAATAATTTGAATCATATGGTGATCAACTTATGATTACCAAATAATTTACAAAAAATTTATCAATTTTTTATTTATATAAATTAGACTATCCCACTTTCAATATCTATGATTCAATAGTTACGCTTTATTTTTATCAAATTATGCTTAAATAAACATTTATATTCTCTATTTTCAAGTTATACGTTGTAATGAATTATTAGAATGTTTTTTTTAAGAAAAATAGACTTCAACCACAATTTTATTAATAATTTTCTCTTCTGTAATAGTGGAATGATTAAATGGAAAAAAAATGAAGGATTTTAGTGTGAGAGGACCTCGTGTTTAATTACACTATTTACACCAAAATTTTTGCAGCAAATTACTTTTAAAATATTATAATTTTTATTCTAAAGCAAAATTGTTATAAAACTTTAATAATTTTTATTATTTTGTATAAATTTATGGTAAAATAAGTTACCTTTAAACAGTAAATAATTTTTTTTATTTTTATAGCTTACGTGTAATTTTAAATTTTATACCATCTCATGTCAACACAAATATGATTTTTTTTCTAAATCTATATCTTAAATTTTATAATTTTAGATATATGACTGTAAAATTAAGATTATTGGATTTTTAAATAGCCTATTTTTCTTGTGTAGTAAAACATTAATATCTCATTAAATAAACAATATAAAATTATTAAATAATAATAAATAAGGATAATAATGATAAAATTATCAGATGCTCTTCTACCTAGATATGTATATGCTCGTGTCACAGCTCAACATAATAAAAAAAATCAAAGATAAGTTATTGAAATCAAATTCTAAGTAGGAAGATATAAGTAAAAGGAACCAAATTGATTGGGAATTCATAAATAATTTTTTTTATTTTTGAAGCAAAGTCATATAAAATCCAAATACATATCACAATAATTCAACTTCATTCCAATGTCAATATAAAGTCTTTATATAGATTAAATATATCATCTTTGGGAAGAATCATTAAGTATATTTCTATTAGAGACTAACATCTAATCAATTACTTCAAGAGGATAAGTTCAAATAAAATAAAAAAGTGAGAAAAGAAAAAAGTTAAATGAAGTTCAATCCTTTAAGGATTTAATCAGAAAAATAATTTGATCTGATTGGAGCCCAATTTAATGGAGGTTCATTAAAAAAACAGTTTTGATCTAGTTTGATGAAAAATAAAATAATTTAGTGAAACCCAATCCACTAGAGGTGTGTCAAAAAGGAAAAATGAAATTGTTATTTGCACTTCGCCTAATTAATTGTTGGTTAGTATGTATTTGAGTCATTACACTTTCTCCTTTATTTTTTATGTTTATTTTTATTTTTATTTCGTTTTTATTTTTATTTTCTGACTTTTTATTTTTTAGGCTGCCTTTTCAGGTACCAATTCTTGGTGTACAAAAATTAATAAAAATTAACTAAATTTTTTTTTGAGAAAATAAATAGTAAAGTTGAAAATTTGAATGGGATGAGCTGAGGATGTATCACTTAAGGTGACATTAAGTGGAGGTGATAACATGAAAGGTTAGAAATTTTTATAAAAGAGAGATATTCACATAAGGGAAAATAGTGAGCAAAAATTATTATACAGTTTTAACACTAAGTCTTTAAAAGCATAAAGCAAATTTAACAGGAAGCATCAAAGTTTTAGAAAATTCAAAGATTTTGGTTCAATTTTTACAATTTAAAAAAAAAGCAAAATAAAAAAAAAAAATCTTCAACTGTACTTATTTTATGGCTTATTTAGAATCTCTTTTGTAAACTATATGGTTGCTCTATTCTGTTTGTTTTGTGATGATATCAAATATTTCTATTTTCATATTATAAATAAATAAAATTTCATTGTGAAAAGTATTCTACATGATACCTGGAGTTGCTGCTGAAAGCACAATCCTTATATCTTTTGAGAGATTTTGCTCCTGTCACAATCTTAGAAGGAACCTTAGACCCTTTCAAAATCCTGTATCAAAATCATTTCAAAAGATAAAAATAAAAAGCTCAAACAGGATCTCAAAACTATATCGGCGGTTGAAGATACATTACAAAAGTTCCTATAAAAATGGGAAAAGTCCTTTGAGTGCAATTTGAACTATTGATTTGTGTAATTGAAGTAACATTGAAGTACCTCTACAGATAACTCATCAAAACCACAAAAAACTCATAAGAGTCCAAAAATATTCGCCATAACTCAACCAATATCGAAGCAGAGAACCAAAAAAGAACCAACAAAGAACCAAAAGAACACCCACACCGCCGGTGACAACCACGGCGAACGCCGCTGCACGTCATGTCCTAACTACGACGGTGCTAAACGCTACACTCACCCTCTGACCTCCCTTTATCCACGTTGTCACCATGTTACCACTGCCTGCTAGCCCTCAATTAGCATTCACCCAAGTCATATGGTCCCCTTGCCTTGGGTTTGGTCTAATGAGGATATAAACATGCATCTCCTTTCTTTTACATTCCTGCCACTAATTTCACTTTTTATTTATTTTGCTTCTTTATTTTTCTTTACTAAAAAAATGATTATAATAAAAAAATAAAAAATATTAAATAAAATGTTTTTCTTATTTGATTTTACAAAATAAAATATTAAATTTTATAAAACTAATAAAAATATTAAATTTTGAAAAATAAAAAAATACAAAACATTTTTAATAATACTAAGAATAAAAAAAATATAAAATTTCTAAAAATAATAAAAAGTTTAAATTTTTAAAAAAATTAAAATTTCAAATATTCTATAAAACAATTTTCAAACACACAAGAGAGGGGAAGTTTATGGGTTTACAATAATAATATAATTTAAAATATTATATAAATAAATATTTTATACTGAATTTAAAACGTTACAAATTTGATTTTATTGATAACATTGACCAGAATAATAATATAAATTAAAATATTATATAAATAAATATTTTATTCTAAATTTGAAACGTTACAAATTTGATTTGATTGATAGTATTGACCAGAGAAAAATATTTAAACTCATTTGATTGTATTTTTCTTCTATAAATTAATATAGTTTTAGGTTACAAATTTGATTTGATTGATAGAATTGACCAGAAAGAATATTTAAACTCATTTTTCTCTATAAATTAATATGGTTTTTTTTGAAACATATAACAAGATTTAAAGTCTATACAAAATTCTAAGAGAGGTTTTAGAGATAGAGAGAAAAATGATGAAGATGAAAAGTATTAGAATTATGATTATGATGATTATTATGTTGGGTTACATATAAGCCAAAAATCTTGGACTTGGAAAATCATGTGCTATTTATTATTTTCTTATTGTCTAATATATGAGGATCCATCTCCATTACCTATGCAAAATTGTTAGTCATGAGTGGCCTCGCCTTCCCTTCCTGTGTCTATTCTGATTGCATCAGTAGTTGCAGCTTGACCAGAGTTACAACAATATTGATATTTACTTTCTTACAACATTAATATTTTTTAATCTTTCATTCATATTATTTATTATTGATTTGATTATGTTTTTATATCTATCTAACTTTATTGAATGATCCTGATACTTTCATGAATAATGTCAAATATTGTTTACAAAAATATTATGTCAAGTTATGATTTTATTAAGAAACTATAAAAATAAAATTGTTAGAACTAATATTACATGATTGTAATACCAAATAAATATTAGTAATTAATAATATAATAAATATAATTTACTCTCACCATTGATAGAATTTAACTCATTTCATTTTAATTGGTATATAATATGTATGATAATCTCTAATGTAAATTAAATAAGAATTTTTTTTAAAAAAAAGGTATATTTGCAACACATTATGTCCATTAACATGTAAGAAAGTTTTTTCATATTTTAGGATAATTTTACCAAAAGACTTGTTCAATTTATTTTTTATATAAAATTGTTAAAAATTAATTAATAATCAATCAAAATTATATCTATATATATACATTAATCAGTAATCATTTATTACAATTTAATATATTTTCTTTGTTTAACGAGATATTAATGTTATTACTATGTCATTTGTTCTAAAGAATATCAGACTTAGATCTATTTTGATCCGTAAGAAGAATATGTAATTTCGATTCCATAAAATTTTAATTACAAATGTGGTTCTTATTTTTTTAAAATTAAAATAATATTTTTTCTTCTGTTATTAATATATCATCTAATTCCTAACATAAAATGCTAAATGTTTGTAAGTGAGAGTAACACACCAAGAGTTTCCTTCTCTTGTTTCGAAACTTATGGTTTTATGTTTTATTTCACTTCTTTTACTTCATTAGGTCTCCTAAGAGAATTTAGAGTTGCAAGATAGAACCACCGTGTCAATTCTTCCTGCACCTAAGAAATGAATAATAAAGATTAACAACAAATTTTGATACATATCCTAATAGTAGTGAACTTAAATGGTTTAATTTTAAAAATTAAAACATCAAATTTATAATT
>Ga0209700_107081_pt1 | contig 16377 bp, 8 predicted proteins | sample SiratroredBW_FD_187528 | JGI IMG/M metagenome (GOLD analysis project Ga0209700, IMG submission 187528) | Root nodule microbial communities of legume samples collected from California, USA - Siratro red BW (SPAdes) (version 2) | ecosystem: Host-associated > Plants > Roots > Nodule | place: USA...
TTTTTTTTTTTTTTTTTTGACGTTCTTCCTTATTTTGGGCTTCAGGTAACGATAGAAATAACAAAGTATGGGCTTTGGAAAACACGGTATGTAACAAGAATTCCATTTTCCTTCCCCTTGCATCATATGTATTTCTTATTTCTCATCGTGATAAATATACCAAGCTACATATATAGAATTCAGTTTTAGCATGTATAAATATAATAAAGTTTTCAAGAAAATGTGTAATCTTAATCATTAAGTATATTTATCAAACAGTACAGTGCTACTTCATATAATAAAATAATATTTCACCCCTAACACATATATGCTAATTCAAGTTACAAATACAACTAGGAGATAAATAGATATTTATCTTGACAAATTATGTTTCATCAAAATATATTCTAGTATTCATCACAGCCACAAGAAATAAACATTTCTTTATCAGCTCAATAATGTATTATTTGTATATACCAGTGGTGCCTTAATTGCAAATACGGACCACAAGAAATAAACATGATAATACATATATGCTTTACAAATAACGTCAGGTACGAACATCCAGTAGCATATACAGGCCCATATAATAAAGTTTATAGTATTTTGCACGGATTTTTGTTATTCACACACTTGGGTCCTTCCCAAACCTCATAAGCAGATGCGTTGCCAGCATTGAACCTCTGCGACTCATTTCTGCCATTCGACCGAGAAATGGCACCTTCACCGTTTCTCTATTCCTAATTGGTTTTTTGTCCCACCTATTGGGTATGTAAGCATAAAATTTAGTCACATAGGTGCAGTTATTATTGCTTACACTAAAGTATTGAAGAAATATTTACATTTTGTTTTTGGAACATAGAAGAAAATTTTACCTGAGCCTTCAATTATTTTTCGTAGGTATATAGAAAAAACAATATATTGACTTAGTTTCTACGGCCTAAAATGATGTATAATCTATAGTTTATTGAAATCATTTACATCAACGAGTTAAAATGAACCAAATGATAGGTACACAAAGATCTCGCACTCCTGAAAAACAAGCAAAGCCCTTTTGCAAATTTGTCCGCCCTTTGCAAGTTCTAATAACCAATCTACCCTGGCTCAAGTGTCTAAAAACTGAATTTCAATCGATCACGACTATGTAAAAGCTTACTTAGTTGACAGGCATTTTTCCTTATAAATTATGAAAAATATGAAAAACACGTAACTTCTTAAAAATATTTAAGAAAACTTTTAATCTACTTCACTACTTGATTAAAAAATAATAAATAAACTAAAATATAAATACGGGCTTTGAAATTTTCAGTCTTGAAAAAACCTTAAACATCAATTTAACTAATAAATATTACCTTCCCTGTTCATAGAACTCTTTTTGACTATAGTTAATATTATGATTAATGACACTCATCATCTCACTCTTTCTCGGTAATGATTTTGACTTAATTAATTCATTAACTTGAGGAGAGAAAACAGTGGTCCTACAACTTATCTTAATGATTTGATGCTAATCATCTTTTGGAAGTTTTTTCCAAAATAGCAAACTACTATTTTTTTTTTTATCTCAATATGTCAAACAATTATCCTAATAACAAGGTTTAATGTAACAACTCAGAATTTGATTCTTTCTCATGGTGATTGGATACAATTTTGCTAAACAACTAGTTCAGAATTTGATTCTTTCTCATGGTAAATGGGTATAATTTTGCTAAAAAACCAGTTCAGAATTCGATTTCCGAAAAACCAAATCTTTAACTGGATTTTATTTTTTTTTTTGTTTTTTTATTTACAAATAAAGGAAAGGAAATTTCTAATTTTGAGTTTTTAAAAAGTAATTATTTAAAAAATTGATTTGGAAAATATTTAAAAAAAACTATTTAGAGAAATAATTATATATAATATAATAATTTAGAAAATTAATTATTTACAAAAAATATATTTTAAACAATAATTATTTACAAAAATGTGTAAATAAGAAATTTTTTTAACAAAATTAACACTTATAAATTTAAAAATAATTTGTTTTTGTAAGTTTGGTTTGAAAATTTTCATAGAAAAAAATAAAAGAAAAAATTTTAAAAATAGTGGAAAGTGTTTTATATAATTTAAGTTATTGATTTGTGAATAATAAATATAATAATTAAAATATTCATAAATATAATAATTATTTTTGTAAATAATTATTCAAAGAAAAGCAATAATTCATAAAATAATGTTTTATAAAGAACACTATTCCCTATTATTTTATCCCTATTTTAATTATTTTAAAAAATATGTTTATGGTTAAAAAAAAATTAAAATTGTATAAATAAAAATAATTGAAAGTTGACTTAGAATATTTTTTTCAATATAGAATTTATTTTCACATTTTGCACCTACATTTACTTAATCTGTATTTTATTTATAAACAAATAGCTATTAATATTACATTTTTAATTCAAGACATCTCTAAATATTTAATTTTCTAAGAAATTAAATTTTCACATTTTTAATTTTCCAATTAATTAATTCTTAAAGTAATTACTTTTCTAAATGATTAATTTTTTAAATTATAATATTTTAAAAAATTATTTCTTAATATAATTATTTTTCTAAAATTATTATTTTTAATATATTTTATTTTCTAAAATAGGATTCCTCAATATAATTATCTTTCTAAATTTTATTTTTTATAATACATTTTTTTCTATAATTTTATTCAAAATATTTATTTTTTAAAATACTTATTTTTCAAGATAATATGTTTATTTTAAAATTCTATTTTTTTCATTTTTAATTAAAGAAACAAAAAATTGAAACACATTTCAAAATTTAGTTTTCTAAAAGTCGAATTCTTAACTATTACAATAAAATATTATTTGGATAATTATTTGACATAGTATGTTATTAGAATAAAAATAAGTTAAAAGTGTGTTATTTTGGAAAGTTTTTTCCATCTTTTCCATCATAAGAGAGGAATTATCTTATTAATTTACAATGGTTGTTTATTGTCGAAAAATATAAAGTAATTAAAGATATTTCGGTAATAAAAATAATCAATGCAACAAAATTTGAGATAGAAAGAATTTTTTTTTTTTTATCAGAGATTATATTTGATTAAAGCGCGCGGAGGCAAAGGAAGAAATCTTAATAGAGGAGAGAAGAAAGGAGGGGAAGGAAGAGATGTTAATATAGGAGAGAAGGGAAGGAAGGAAGAAACTTTAATCAAGCATTATGTTTGTTTGAAAAATTAAGGAAATATAGATTTTAATGGAGTAAAGGAAAGATAACAAGGTTAAGAGAGGATTAAATTACTTTTCCATCCTTATAATTATAAAAATAAACAGTAAAATTATGCATAAATAATAACCATTAGAGGTTGCTATCAGTACACTCTTACCCTATCACACTTGCTTTCTATTTATTATTAGAAGTTATAATTTTATGTAAGGATTCGTTGGATGAGAATCCTTGCAAAATTTAATAATTTCAATCCAATAGTAAAAAATATGTTCAGATGAAGTGCGCTAGGTTTTGAGTCTATTTGATTTTTAAATCAAACTAATTTCAGTTTACAGTATAACCCCTGGTTATAAAAATAAGTAATAAAGAATTTAGAGGCGCTCCATTTGTTTTATCCAATTTATTCTTTTGTAAAGTTTTCTGTGTTCCGCCCTATCAGATATTTTTAACCATGCCTTCTACTTCAGAGAACTAATTCTATTCTGAGTTTTAACTGCACTCAAATACTAAACTCTAAAATCATCGTGTTCATATTAAATATCGAAGTATAATATTAATAACCTTAACCCAAAAAAAATTATCGAAGAACCTGACCTAAAAATGCTTACTTCTTCAGGGACCACGATTGGTTTTATACCTTTGTGACAAGCACTGAATTATAATCACTTCTACAGTTACTTGAAACCACCATTTATCAGTTTGTATAAAAAAAAAACATGCTCCCTCTCTTCATGCACATGCAGAATTGTAGATCCAAGTGTATATACGAGCACATAGTGGTATTATGGTATGAATGTTTATTATGCTATTATGGCTAACTGAATAGATGCGCAAGATTATCTATAAATTACAAAACAATCTTCTATTCAACATTCACACCATGTGTTCTCTTCAGTGGCAAAAATATGACTCTTAGACAATTTAGGATAAGTTTCAAATATTTCTAGTACTATTAAATTAAAAGTAAGGAGTCCTAAATAATCCTAAAATGTCAAATTAATTTCTCTTTTTAAGGAAAGCAGAAAACAGTGTTCAGTAGATTAATACATACCAGTCCTCATGGCGAACGACTTTACCCTCTTCGAGATACAGCTTGATTTGCGATACGACGCTTATACTCTTCCCCAAGAATCTATAGTACTGCCTATTGTCAATTAATATCTGTACAACATCCATTATTTTGGATCATCCAGTAAGAGATCAAGCATGCACTTGAACTTTTAAGCAAAACAAAAGACTCAAGTGCTACTTATACTATATAAATTAAGTCACCAGATTTACTAACCTCTCCATTTCCTGGTGACACCATATTTTCTTTGACACTGTATTCCACAATCTTTGACTCCTTAAAGAACTGAGGTATATGCAGACAAATAGCATTCGGAAATTAGGTCAACATTAAGAGAAAGACCTGAAACGAGATAAATTTTATCTAACACTACTACTAAACAAGCCATTATAGGATAACTAATCTGCTTCTAATATAAAAAAAAACTTATTCCACTCTAGAGAACAAAAAGGAAAGACATGTCTTCCTGTTAAATTACTTCTATCACATGCTTGATGATCCACTAACATGATAGAAGCTCAAGGCTTATAACTGTCACTCATATTTTGGTGACACAACGTCAACACATAGGTAACAGGGTTACAACAGCTAGCAAGCAGGAAGTATTCCATTATACAATAATTCATACATAATACTCTGTTTTTTATCAGAATGGTGTAATTTTGCTTAAAATTAGGAGAATGGATAAAATTCTTTTATTTAATAGGGCATGACTTTACATTACGAGCTTGAAATGATGCGATTAGTGTACGATTTTGATTGAATAATCTTTTTTAAAAAATTGTCTAGTAATAGAACGACTCGTCAAGAAATAAAATATCTCAATGTGAAATTAAAGTTGCTCTACCGAGGCACAACTTCTCTTTTGAAGAACACAACATCCATTGTGTTGTAATTTTGAATATTTTGACAACATTCGTATCAGCCGCTAATCAATCAAAAGTTATGCAGTTATGGTGCAGTTATGACAATATTTCAAACTCAGGGACTCGAATGTACTAGACGATTCCTTCAACGGACTTACCTATTTCAGTAAATTAATTTCAAAACAAAATTGCATCATTTTGGTGAAAGAACCAATACTCTCTTTGTATTATCCTTTCACTTAGTGCACAAATTGCCAAATAAAAGCTTCAATGGACTCTAATTTATTACCGATAAATGGCACATTCATTACAACCAACTATACAAAAACTGTTGTTATATCTTGAATAGAAGTTTGTACATGTTTTGACAAATATCACGAGAACTAAATTTTTGCTTATAAGCGAAAATCAACTTATCCTCCTAACTTTTAGAAAAACTAAATGACAGAGTTTCTATAAAAGCTAAAATGCATGAGTTGATTTTAATTTATCGGAGTTCTTATATGTTTTCCTATAAGTACTTAGTGAGAAATTTAGTCTGATATTCCGTAACACATAAAGATTACGAGGCAATCAAAGATCAGGACTGTATTTAGAATATCGAAAGCAAGAGAACAAAAAAGGAAGTAATGAAAACCTTAGGAAGAGAATAGAACGCTGATTTGATCTGTTTCACCCTGCAGTACGTGCGAATTAAAATCCAGCGTTTAGTGAGTATTTGAGGAGAAAACGAAAGAAAGAACAATGAAAAATGCATGCTAACCCGCGAGCACACATAAACGGATCCTCGAAAGAAGCATCAGCAGCATAGATTTCAAAGTCGCGAGACGTGGCACACGATCCATACCTGAAATGAAAACACGGCTTCAATTGAAAGGAAGGAATAGGAAGAGAATAGTTGTTGAAGAGAGATGGAAGCAGTGAAAAGGTTACAATACAGATGCAGAATGTGAGGAATTATGCCATCGGCGTAGCGCTTGTTTGCATTGTAATCGAATGATTCTTTGAAAGTCCTCTCCCTGCCTTCAAATCCAAGAAAACAAAGCCAAATGAATCGATACCTTAAAATGCATTGAGCGATGCGTATCGTATGAGATTACCAGCAGAGTAAGCTGCCATTGCAAAATTTCTTTCTGAAGAGAAACCCAATTCTTCACGGAGCCTTCTTGCGCGCTATATACCATTTGTGGCACTCTACCCATCAACGTGGCCATGCTTCCCTCCCACACTTACATTATTATTACCTTATATATGTCGCTAATCAATTCTAATTACATTATTAAAACTAATAATATATAATAATACAAATTAACCAATTAATATCTTCTCTTTTTTATTTAACTGATTAATATAACATAAAACTCTTAATTAATATCTTCCACTTAAATATAATTTTTTTTTTGGCTCGGCTTTTCTTAGAATCCTTAGTTATCATCAATAATGCATGAAAATAGAATTAAAAATGTCTTTCTATTATTATTACATTGAAAAGTCTAGATTTAGATATATTGCAAAAACAAATAAAGTTCATAAGCTTTGTCCTATTCATCATGCTGGACGCATTGACGATGACGTTGAAACCGGTCAAACTATATTAATTTTGATGAATTTCTTTTATAGGCGGAGTTTTATTTTATTTTTTTCCAATATCAAGCCTGTTAGGCTTTATGTTTAAAACGTAGTTGAGAATTTTTACTTAAAAAATTTTCTGATAAATTTAATTATGATAATTTTAATAAAAAAAAACAGGTATTTTACTAGTTAAGTTTAGATTCCTGACATGTTCAGAAAATGCATATTATTTTTTTTTCGTGATTTTGATTGGTGACTTGGGTGATGAGTTATAATAAGTCTTAAAACTTAGATTAAAACTTAGATTAATAAGTGTTTGGGTAAACAAAATTATTAAGTGATAAATTGCATGGTTGGATGATTGTTCTAGTCATTTAATATTTTTATTTTATATTTATTTTAAATTAAAATTATACATTCTAAAGCTCATGTCCTTTCTCTAATTTTTAATCCTTATAGTTTTTACTTTAATTTTAGTAACTCTGACAATTGAACACGAAGACATATTTTTAATGTATTTAAATGACAAAAACTAAAAATGAACAGTTTAAAAATATTAAGAGAGTAAAATTTAAAGAAAAAATTGCAGAAACTAGAATAAAACAAAAACACTAAATTACAATACTAAAATCTTATTTAAAGCCTTTATTTTTTAACATTCACATACTCTTGAAGGATTTTAAACTTCCAAGTTCCAAAACAGGAGAATTACAAAATCATGTTTCAAATTTGATGGTAGTCACAGCAAGTCCCTAGTTTGCCCCATAAGCATTGGCCCAAAATTTCATTCATATAATCACAATCATTTGTACATGCCGTCCCAAAAGATACAAATCAATGCTCAAGTAAATCAAGATTACATTATCACACATACATTTGCTTTGAAGAATAACACCTCATGCAACAAATCAAATGAAACTATACACAAAATGTACGGAAGCAGAGAAATCATCATCTTATCACACTTGTTGCAATACCCAAAACACAAAAATGACAAACTCCTTTTCGGCCACCAAATGCAACCTGCTGAATTATAACAAGTGAGAAACAAACAATCCACATAAGAGTAAATACCATCATGATAAATTAAGTCACATCTACCTTATTAGCAATTATTTTATCGCTTGGTCTCACTCATGCTTTTTCCTTCAAAAAATTCACCCAACATTCGGTCTAAATCTTCTGCAGTGTATTTGATGTACTTCTGAGGATTCTTTCCACTCTCCACTAGCGGCCTGAAACAAAAAATGTTCCCGATCATGCATCATTGCAAAATGAATGTTCTTACAAAATCCATAAGCCATCAAATGCAAACATATCAAAGATGAGTGGATAAATAGTGATCAGTAACTAGACAAAACTGTAAGGAAGTTGAAGGAAAACTAGAGGATTCACATATAAACGGCCGAGATATATTTCACAATAAATTTCAGTTGACCTCCCTAAAAGTTACATCCTAAACACTTTCACTGAACAAAGATTACAAAACCCTTTGAAGACTGAAAAACACTGGAACTGTTGAAACTGGCAAACCAAGTTGATTTGGACAAAACTTAGAAGGGAATAAAGTAAAATTTACTCCCACGTTTTAAGGATAGGAAAAATCCCTATAATCTCAAATCATAATATTTTTTCTTCCAATAGGATTTGATATCATTATACATGCATTTTTTGTCTCAAAGGGGACAAAGACAACTTTTCACCTCCATGGATACTAATTCCCTACATAAATAGAAATGACATAATAACGTTTGAAGTGAATGAACGAGAACAAACCCAAATCGTTTGACAAAGGATCTATAGGCAGGCAACAAGACTTCAGCAACTGCAAGCCTGAGAGACTCTCGCAACTCAGTGTCAGGAACTGTCCATTGAGATTGTTTCTGATGGAGTTCCTCAAACATAATATTGAATGCCTTAAACCTGACCACACAGTACACATAGACATGTCAAAAGAAGTAAAGAAATTACTCTCCCTAAAAGAAGTTCACAATAAGCAACTGAAAAGCTACCGGTCTTTAACAATTGCTCTTGAAGCACCACTACTGCTTCCCGTTGCACCGTCACCACCAGCACCACTCCCACCACCTGATGAGGTAAGGCCCTGAATAGATAGACACTGAAGAATCTGCCAATGAAAAGAAACAAAATTTAGTGAAGGCTCAGTGCCCACAGAAATAATGACAAATCAATAAGGATGGCCTACGAGTCTTTAGCCAAATGATTGCATAAATATGAAAACATAACTCTACAGCAAAATGTACGAAGAAGACATTACTTCTCAAAATAGAAAATTGATTGAAAGAAGAAATGCCATGGTTCTCACAGTATAATTGGCATACACGGACATTACACTGAATTTTATTACAAATTTGCTTTTATAATAAAAATATTCAAAACTGAATCAAGTCACTTCAAAATCAATTTTATCAGTCAGCAAGGTCACTAGAACAAGACCTTTGCCCAGGCATTTCTTTTGTATTGATTAGCATGCTGCTGCACAATCCTCCTGTGTCGTTGTACCCAATCGTCTCCCAGTAAATCCTTGGCTTCAGATCTAAAATACAAGAGGATTAGGAGAAAAAGTAACTTTGAACCATCAGAATATGATAAAAATATGATTCAATGAAATTAATAACCAGATCATATTGAAGACGTGCCTTCGAACCGATCTGACAATATAATGAATATTGTTCATGAGAAAAAGATGTGTCAATCCAAGGTCTTTATACTGCTTTGATTTCCCATCTAAATTAGTTTGCAAAGCTTGCATTATTCGCACTGTTACAGATGCTAGCTGTGAAGAATCATTACCACCTTCAAATTCCTGAAAAAGTTGCTTCAAGGTGGATTGGTAGCTGCAACGTTTAAACAATTCTGATCAGATCTATGATGAAGATCCTGAATAAATGTACACAAAATCCCATACATTGGAGAACAGTACAAGTTTAAGCACCACCCTTCTTAAATACGACAGGAAAATAAATTTCAAGAAATAATTTCTCTTAAATATAAAAAATTTAAAGTAGAAGTATGAGATTGTAAAGTTCCCTGAGGTTGTTTTAGGATGGACAATTTTAAAATTTTAGAAAATTTGAAATGCTTAAATGTTTTTTAATTGCTTTGATTTAAATTTCTTTCATTTTAAATGTTTTGTTTGGATATATCACATTAAATTTCTTAAATTATAAAGTCTTTGTTTGGATTCTACTGTATGCAGAAATAGAATAAAATAGATGATATTTTAAAAAATTGAAATTTTAATACTTTATGAAAATAACATAAGCTAGTTCTAAATATTTTATAATTAAAGTTAAAAAATTAATGTCAAATAAATTTCAATAATTAAAAAAATACAAAATATTGTGATGAAATGAACTAAAAACTCCATGAGCAAAAAGCCACTGAAAAGTAAAATAAATTTTAAAAAGTAATGATGACTAACATCTTTTTCATTTGTTAACACAACAACAAAATGCTAGAAACAATTTGGTATAACTGTCAAATTGGGATCAGACAACAAAATAGCCGAACTTACTCAAATAAAAACTTCACATAGTTAATAACATAGCTTGTCAGAGGATGCACAGTTCCATCGGTTACTGCAGTCTTCGTAGCATCTTTCTCAACTGCCTCTTCAAAATCCCCGAAGGTCTCTTGGGCTGTTTGTGCAAGACGTTTTGTCAGACCAGTTGCAGCTTCTCTTATTCCAGAGCAAGCTTCGCCTTTAAAAAGAGTTTCGATCTGCAAATTGTCAGGTAAAATAGTTTATCAGAAGATTATAACACTACTTTAATATACCCAATACTAGTTTTATCAGGAGGTCAATAATCATAACAAATTTCATGATCGCAAAATGACATGAAAGTTCAAAAGTACAAAACAATAAGCACAAGACACGTGAGATTTTGTGATAGAACATTCTTAAAATAATAATAATAATTAAATTCGAGGCCCTTAGTAGTCTCATAGCGCAACGGGAAGCAAACTACAAACAAGTTAGCTATCCAAGTGAATAGTCACTGACATGTACAGCAACTAGCTATTATGATATATAAGGAGAATTATGACTGGCTAATGAATATAAAATAAAACATTACAAGTTGATCTCATAAGTTTTATGAAACCAATACCCCAAAGAGATAGTAACGAGATTAATGATTTTGCATGCCAAAAGCCATACCTCTGAATGAAGCTCTTGCATTATTTCATACATGTCCAGAAGTACAAATAACTTTTCTGGGGACCTCTTGCTTCTAGCAATTGCTTCTCCAAAACTGAGCAGCATAGAAACACTGCTTTTCGTAACCTCAGCAAAACTCTGTTCACTGAGTGAATCAAAGCCTTCAAATATCTGATCGCAAACTTTCCTCTCACCAGCAAACAACAATTTCACCTGTTCATGTATACATTTTTGAAAGAAACTAAAAAGATAATGAAGAGAATAAAAATAGCATCAATCCTACAATCATCTTACTGCTATACGCATGAAATGAATCCAGTTTCCAATTTTTGCTTCTAAGATCTCCCATTGCAGCTTTTGAACATCATCTTTGTTGAGCTTTTCCACTCCAAGTTTTTGAAGGCTCTCTTCCAATACATTAGAACGGGCATCCCTACATAATAATGATGATGACCACGGTTGTAGTAGCGACCATAATTAAATTGTAGTAGCAATATAATAAGTATATTTATCAGTGTTGGAAATGTGTATTATAAGTACATTTATGAACTACACCTAGAGGTGTAAAAATCAAGCTGCTTATTAAGCCAACACCATAAAGCCTACAAGATTATGTTTCTCTACAGCAGTCCAATTTATTTTCAAGCCTCCTGTGCTCTGAGCATCAAGTAGACTGGGTTAGAACAGGTTACAGCTAGCAATGTAACACCCTGCTCATAACCTAGGAATGATTTAGAATTTCTAGTCTGTACAAGATTCTAGAATCCAAGCATAAGATAAGTCATCATTTTTTACAGGGATCAGCATCTAGAAGATGTCACCCACAGTGCCCCACATAGATTAATAAATGGATAATGGATCAATCCAATAACAAACAGCCTCAAATTAATTCACACAGCCTTAATCTATTACTTACAGATTGAGGCCCTCATATTATCAAGCACTTTCTTAAGATATAAGCATGGTATATGTTGGGATATACAAGCACAGGGCTTTTCTTAGATAAAAGTTCTGTTTTATGTTGGGAGGGATGACTTCCATATCATTCTACCTAAAAAGCATCCTACAAAATTAGAACTAGAAATAAAGTACAGCCCACGTTTCGGAGACATACCAGCACCTCTAGAAAAGTAAAAAAAAAAAAAAAAAAAAAAAAAACTTGCGTAGAAAATTTACTTTAAAACCCCTGACAGTCAGTGATGATGGGTAACACAAACCGACCAAGGTTGAGTTTTAAAAACAGAATCCTAGAGATTATTGGTAATGATTGGCTGGAAACTCACGAGAATAATGATAACAGAATGCTGAAAATGATCAAGTTACAGAGAATTCTTGAACAACAAGCTAATTATTGACCCATCAAATTACAAGCCAGAAACCTAAGAAGACCACAGACTAAAGATATTCAGCCTTCTACCCTTCTCCAATCTGCTGGATTTTATCTTGTTTAACATTTTCTTTCCTTTTTCCTTTTATTGTCCTCAATGAAACTGAATGTTGTATCAAGGTAGAAATGGTACTGCTTTAATGCTATAGCAAAAATTCAACTTCTCGAGAGAAAAAGTAAGGATTGAAAAGAGTTATAGAGGGAAGAAGATGGAGACATATAAAAAGTTACTAAACAAATTGCATCTGGCCAACATCAATCTATACTATAGAAAATAGAGTAATCAACTGTATGGCTAAAATCAATGACTCCTCCATTTACATCTATAAGGCTACTCTCCCAAAATCTAAAACTGTTAGGCCTATGAACAATTTTATTCTCTAACAGGCCTATATGAATTAATCACTTAGAACCAATCTCCAATAGACACTTCCCTAATTCACAAGACATTTACTAAATAGTTTCCCCCCTATACTTTTAATTTTACATGGTGAAATTTTAGCTTTCATTTTCATTACAACTTTTCAAATATAGAGGTCTATAACATGGCAATTTCAACTTTCCTTCTGTAAGGTCATAAACAAGTAAATAGTGATCATTACCTGTATATTTTGAGTAACTGTTGCTGGTGACCAGCTTCAACCATTTGCTGAGCTAAATCATGTAGCAGCGGCAAAAATCTTGGTGGTATAAGAGCAGGAGGAGTATATACAACAGCATCAGCATTATTATTGTGAGACTCAGAATGGTGATTAGAAGGTATCCTGCCACTAGGATCTCCTTCATGGTTAGGTGATCCTGACGAAGGTCGCATTGAGTTTGGAAGGCAGTCAAAGAGACGTTCAGGTTCCACAGGTTTGCTATAATAACACAAATATAGCATAAATAATTTTTTCTCAAAGCAACAGGTGAAGAAAAGAATCACACGTTTACTAAATAACCAAACTTCATAGGCAAATTGCCACAGATGCCTCGAGGAAACCATATTCGTTTATCAGGAAAATCATACTCCTAAATAATCTGAGGATATTTTAATAATAAATAGCATCAAGGAAACCACCATGTAACTAACAATTAAGAACCACAGACAGTATCAGCACACTTCAAAATGCATTAGACTCATCAAAGTTCGTTTTATTCAACATCATATGCAAATAAAGCAAAAGAAATCAGAAGCATCCGGTAATTTTAGATATTAGCAGCAAGCAGTTGGAGGAAGCAACTATTACACAGGTAATTTCTTGTTTATCATTAAAGATTGGTTTATCTAATGAAACGTCAATTTCTTGAGAGTCTAGCACAACCATCAATGATTATTGAGTTCATGTAGGCAAATAATTTTTAACATGGGAAAAGAAGAACATTAAGCACAAACATAAATACCTGTAAGATAATAATAACTGCCTAAACTCATCTTCGAGCTTTGAAATAGCCTTAGCTAGCAAATTATTAGCATGAACAACAATGCCATCACTGCTCTTAAAACCCTTCTTACTGCCAAAAAACTGAATATTTCTTCTCAAGTTGTCAATTGCTTCAAGATAGTTTTCCAAGTCTTCATGTGGCCCTTTTAGTATTTTTGCCTCTGCCTGTACAACAGATAAATGTGAACATAAAAAAATGTAAAAGGCACACCACATACCTTTTAAAAAACAGGAGGAGAAAAGTCCTGAAGTTGTATCCTGTAAATCCATTTTTTTAAGCACGAGGATATGGAATTTTTTCTACCAATCCTCTTCCAAGCTCGCTTAAGTATCAAGGTTCAGCTTAAAATAAAAGACAGCTATAAATAAAGATAGGAAAAGAAGACATGACTCGGAGGAGAAAAGAAAACAACAACTACAACAATAAAAGCCTTATTCTACTAGGTAAGGTTAGCTACGTAGATCACATGAAGTCATTCAGCTCAGTTAAAGACGGAATTTTCAGAGATATCATTTATCATGTCAAGCATTCTCAAGTGTCCTTCTTGGACTCCCTTTTCCCCTCCCCTTTTTCAAAGGGCTGAATACCATCCAATCTACTCGCACCAATTCTTCTAGTGGCATTCTGTGCACATGTAGACCACCTTAACTCATTCTATTATGATGATCCTTTTCTCAATGTGTGCCACATCAACATCTCCTCATATACACATTTTGCACCATGTCTTCCTTATTTTGTCATGCATCTATCTCAACATTCTTATTTATATTACTCCCATTTTTTTCTCTATTATCCCTTTAAAGCCCAAAATTTAGCACCACAGAATATATAGCAAGGTGCAGTGTTGTTAAATAGACGCTATTGCAGCACCGAAGTGCAATAGCAAGATAGCATACAGGAATTTTTCAAATCTGTGATTCCATATCTGTCCGCTATTGCGGACACCACCATTGTTGTGGTTGTGGCGGCATATGTCTTGCGTCCTCTTGTCTTCATCCAATTGAACTTTTCAGTTAATATAACAACAAATTTTACTTTTTTTTTTATTTTTATTTACGTAGAAATTATTATTTTACACATATAATTGATATATAGCATACATTTCAACCATTATGAACTTCCACTGTACGGCACAACGCTATGTGATAAGTGATATATCGAATTATCGGCCTAGTCTTGTTTCTTGGAGTTCTTACACACGTAGTTACCCCATCATATGTTCTTCATAAGTTTTTTTCCAGTCAATGAAAACAACATTTGCAATAACGTAATAACGCAAAAATCAGTTAAGTTGACCAAATGAGACAAGGGTCAAACCTTCAAGTTTACAATTGACCGAAGCAACACAGGCAACAAACAAGCTGCCATCAGCTAAATGACAGAGAACTTAATTTTGTAATTCCAGTTCATCAATTCAACAGAGTAACTTAATTAAAAAAATAACTACATTACGAGAAACAGATCACGGAGGTTGAATCAAATAGCACCAGAAAACCAACCTGACGATATTGATCGAAATGAGCCAATATAACCTCCGCAGCCTTCAAAGTCCTATCAATATTCTCATGAGCCTTCCTAATGGAATGAGTTCTAATCTGCAAACCCAGATGAAAAGATCCAACATTTAACCACCCTCCAGATCCCCACTTGAAAAATGAAGAACCCCCCAAAACGAAACCCCATGGCACTCAAGTCAAAGAAAGGTCAGCCCAACAAAACCCCATTTTGAAGCCGAACAAAGCAAACCGTTCCCAAAATCTCCCCATTTCAATGGAGAACATGAAAAAGGGGTACCTGAGTTGGACGCATGGCGGTTTCAAGTGCCGAGAGACGGTGGTCGAAGGAACCCAGAATGGTGACGACGTTGTCTGCGATGGTTTGACTCTTCTGCAGAGACTCTCTCATCATCGCCGCCTTTTCACTCAACACATCCACACCTGCCACTGCAATTCCCATCTTCTTCTCCTTATTTCTTCTTCCCCCTTCTTCTTTAAGTTCTGTCTGAGAAAACCATAACCCAGAGAAAATTGAAGAAGAAATGAGAAGCTATTGTTGGTAGAATATTTCAATCGGTTGAAGAAGCCATGAAGATGATGTTAAAGGATGGTCCCACATTTGCCTGTGCTGGAGTTTGGTGGCACTTTTCCGGTCTTTCCACTGTTCTCTCTCTGATTATTTTTTTTTTTCTCTGAAAAATCAACTCATCAGTATCAGTAAATAAAACACCAAATTTTGCTGTATTTGTAAGTTTCGTACGTTGGGACTTGGTTATTTTCACAATATATCTCATTTTTATTGCTATTTTCCAAATAATATTTCATCTTATTTATATTTATTACTTGCTTGTTATAGAATATGTATCTAGAATGCCATTCTAAGATAATATATAATGCAACTTTTGTAAACAAATTACAAAGTAAACCCCAAAAAAAAAAAAAAACCAAAAAAAAAAAAAAAATATATATATATATATATATATTGAAACTTTTTAATCCGTGACGAAAAGATTATTTTATGTTTTTTTAAATTTTATAAAAAAACAAAAATTATTCTAATATTAAATCTAAACCAAATCTAGCATACTCGTCAAAGTTTAATCTGAGATGCTTGTGGTACATGAATTTATGGATGACTTTCTACGAATTTAATGGAAAAAAAAAAAAAAAAAAGAAAT
>Ga0209700_107086_pt1 | contig 16364 bp, 7 predicted proteins | sample SiratroredBW_FD_187528 | JGI IMG/M metagenome (GOLD analysis project Ga0209700, IMG submission 187528) | Root nodule microbial communities of legume samples collected from California, USA - Siratro red BW (SPAdes) (version 2) | ecosystem: Host-associated > Plants > Roots > Nodule | place: USA...
TATTTTCGTTTTTATTTATTATTATTATTTTAATTAATCTTTTAACCACCATATTTTCAGTTTCTTTTCTTTTAATTGAAAAATTTGATATATATTTTTTATGTATTATTATTATATATTTTTTAACAGAATCTAAATAGATTGATTTCCCGTACCATATTTTTCATGAATTTTATTTTATTAATTTAAATTTATTTTGTTAACCTATGCAAAGTTTCTTTTTCTTAATTATATTAAAATGGCAATAAAATAAAACAATAAAGCTAGAAAAAATTTTTTATATTATTTATTATTTAAATTATTTACTTGCCCGGACGAAATTGGGTGTTGACATGTACTAACAACACTAAATTTATCATACAATCTTAATGAGGTTACTTTTACTATGTTAGAATCTCATAGGGATATGTGAGTTAATTTTTTATGGCTCCTTAGATTGTCTAACAAATTCAAATATGAATTTTTCTTTTATTTTGATGGTAATATCTTGAGTATTATATTCTTTTTTATGGTTAACTTCTTATAAGCATCGTTTAGAAGTTGTATGTAAAGTAGAAATTTTGAAACATGATGGTCTGATGGTTGTATATAAAGATTAAACGTATTTTATCTCGATGATATTACTTGATTTTATTATCACACTTAAGATAAATAATAATAATAATAATAATAATAATAATAATAATAATAATAATAATCAAAATTTAGCATTATTTATTATGATGAAAATGATAAAATGTTTTGCTAATAATTAATGAAGACCATTTTCGGATTAGATTGTCTAGATCATTTAAATAATGTAAGTCTAACAATTATGCAATAAGTGTAAACAACGCGCACTAGAATTCAAAAAATAAAAATAAGAAAATCATGAATCTTTTATTTCACATGGTCTTGCAAACCTTACTTCAAGACCAAATTGATCTCTCGTTTTATTTCTTCTTCCCACTATTCTAAATTGCAATGTTTTTCATGTGGGTGTAAATGTTCCATATCTTCTTTTATTGTGCAAATGAGCTAAATGTGAAAAGTATGTATTCCAATTACGAAGGAGGATTCAGCGTTATGAAAAAATATCTGTCTCTTTTATTTTTTTCTAATTCCAGTGTGGAATGTTTATCAGCGCACGATTATATGACATAATCATGATGCTAAACATTTGACGAATCTTAAAAACGAAGGAGTAAAATAAGCTTAATTTAAAAATACTAATGATACAATTTATCACAGGTAAAATGTACATATTATGAAAAGTATAATGGTAAAATATGCAATTAAATTAAGTTTCAACGTAAATTGTTTATCAATATATATTTGTGTTACATCATAACACCGTTAAAAATCTTCTAGACCTCAAACGGAAAGGTAAGATGTGCTGAATTTTAAAACATCGGTGGTAAAATTCTTTGAATTGAAACTTGATGACAAAAAATATGTGTAGAAGTGATGGTAAAATGTGTAATTAAACCTAAATTTTATTTTGACTCTAAAAACTATTATATTAATAGGAAAAAATTGTTAGATTAAATTTCATTTAAAAATAAAGGTATAAAGGAAATTATAAGAAGAGGAATCAATAAAAATATAAAACCAAATCAAATCCTATAAAACCATATATAGTTGGCAATATTTATTTATTTTTTAAAGCTAAGAAAGCTATTTAAAATAAAATTATCAAATCCTTTAAGAATGTTAAAAAAATAGATTCAATATTTATTGATTATAAAAACATTATGTCATAGTCCATAGATAAGTTAGAAAAATACTTTGAATAATTTGCATTACAAAGGTCTCTTCACTACATTTTCTAGACACAGCCATACATCCACAGAAAGGTGAAGAATTGTTGAAACAAAACTTTGAAAGATTCAATATGAGAGTGGAAAAAACGTGTAAAAACTATTGTAAGGCCAGATCACATAAATCCAAATAAATGTTTGGTATCTTAAGAACATGATTACGAGATTTTATATATTTCAGTAGATAATATATATAACTGTAAAAACAAAGTATTTTAGTGACTAAATTTCGGTGATGAACAGTTACTTTATCTGAGGTCACCAAAATTTTAGTGCCAAAATTTAAAATTGGCATATAATATATTGACAAATATTTTATGTATCCCCATTTTTAACCTGCAACTTACAATTAGGTGAAATAAATAATTATTTCGTTTACTTATCTTCATTGTTACTGTTCCCATGATCACTGCACCATTCCCCCTTCAAAAGAAGAAAAAAAGAAAAGGAAAATGCTATAAAAACAATCTTGTTCTGATTTTTTTTTCTAATATATATTTCACATGTTTTAGATAGTTTGTTCTAAAAAAATAATTCTAAAGAAAACATTCTGAAAGATAATATATAAGTTTGTTTTGAAAAAATTATTCTAAAAAAACATTATATACGTTTCGAAAATTACTTTAAAGAAGAGAAAGATAATCATTTTAAAAATTGTGGGGTTATAGCACTCATTTTTCTAAGATAATAAATTGGATGACTTTTCGGCTTAAATTCGAACCAAATCCCAGGCCACCCTTTTAACAAGTATACATCAACATTGCAAAACAAATACTGAATTATACATTAATTGTTTTCATCAACCAAAGCCAAAATTTTCACCATTTGTTTATGTCAACTATACAAACATGAACACTACAAGTTCATGTTCAACTTGTTTCGGTATCATCGCTTTTGTTCTCGATGTCAGTTTCAGTTTCAGTTTCTCCAACTGTGTCACCAACCTTCACATTTTCTACCTTTGATACACGAAAAATAGCTAAATGGATGTCTCCTGTAAATTTTAATGAAAAAATCAGGTGTCAAAACATTCATATAAAAAAAATTAAATGATTACCAAAATAATCAATTTATCATTTTGAAACATGTGAACACTTGTTATGACAGAGAATACGCTACAACTGTCTAAAGTTCAACATGTTATAAGAATTTCTTATAAAAATCTATAGTATTGTGTGCTTGCCACATATAAGTGTAAAAGACTAAAAATATATTGTTTCAAAATTGTGTTTCTATCTTTAAATTGTTTCTAGCTCAATTTCATTTCTAAATAATATAAGATTATTCGGTGTATCGGAAGTTTTCTCACTTGAGATTAAAGGATAATAAGAATTTGTTTTTAAAATAAATTTTTCCATCTTCATATATAACATCGATATTTTCAACCTTCTACTAAGATAATCTTAAGATTAATTATCATATTTAAAATATTACTTTCTTTTAGAACTCTATCATTGGATAAATTTATCTTTAATAAGTGTATTAAAGACTTAAGAAAAATAATATATTTAAATTGTTTTTAATTTCTACTCTAAATGATATGGGAGAAATTTTTTACTGAAAGTAATATCTTAATTTTGTATAGGTGGGTACCAGTTAAAAATTTTGGTATACCAACTGATTCACTCTCCATAGGATCCTTAAACCACTTTTCAGAAGTTTGTCTTTGTTGACTTGTTGCAACAAAGAAGCCATACACGTAAACCTTTTAGACCTCCACGTACACTAGAAAACATTTTTGTATAGGAAAAGCATAAAAGCAAAAGTCATCAATCATAACATTTTTATGGAACTCTGCAGCTATTAGGCAAGCATTTATCATCATAAACCTCATGATTTACATTTCCAAAAGTGTTTCAAATAGAAAAGAAAAACAGTTTATGCTTGATCCAATACGCAAAAGCTATTTCTTTTATAAGAGTTGTTTAAGAATGAGTTTAAGTGAACAAAAAGAAACAGTTCAACAATATATAAGAAAAAAATATTAAGAACCAACACTTATATCCATTTTTTTTTCCATATTGGAGTCCTATAAGCTTCACATGTCTAAACCAATTGTTTTGAAGCAATTTTTGGGTTGAATGGTGAAAATTATGATAAATGAGAAGTTTGTAAAAGTTACCAAATGTAATAGAACTGCCAGGTGATGCAGTTGCAGCAACTCCAGGTCTCAGACGCTTGTCATCAATGAATGTGCCATTAGTGCTATCCAAATCTGTGACCAGAAGATTCCCTGCTTTCTTCTGAATACGTGCATGCACACCAGACACTGCAAATATATAAGATAAGGTTCAAGACAGAATCATCAAATAAATTGGCTAAAAATGAAGGTAATTGATTTGTTAAGTTGATTCAGAGATTTTCCATAAGAGACACAAATAACAACATATTATGAACATCTTAGTGCAAGACCTTCATCTAAGATCTTAAATACAATATATCAAAATAAAGAATGAGTTCTTGTAGTAGAACACTCAATTTCTAAAAAATAATATTTTATATTATAAATCTCCTGGGACCTGTAAAAAAGTAACATATGATTTCAAAATTGAGATATTCCATTAGAAAAAAAAATTAAATGAATTCTTTTGAGATTTTGTCTCCTCTATAACATTAGACTCAAAAAGATAGTACAATGAGATTTTGTACTAAAGAAGATGTTCCATGTTTGAAGAATTGATCATAAACAAATAATGTGACATCCACAATCTTTTTAATCCTCACATGGGTACCCATTATCCTTCAGGTACATTAGTGGATTAGGATTTCAAAGAATTTTCAAAGATTTTTATTAAAAAAATTTATGATATTCAATTAATACTTTTAAACGATATAATAAGTCTAATGTCATTAAACGAGGACAATTATGATCTTTTAAAGAGGACAAAAAATTCCGGTGTATTAAATTAAGATTTTAGAGTATTTTAAAAAGCATTTTTATTTTTCTACTATTTATGAGAAATTTGTCGGTATTCATTCCAAAGAAATACAAATTTCAATAGATTTCAAGGGAACTTTTTTGTAGATTTTATAACAACCTTTTTCAAACCTCGAGACTTATTTTTCTTTATCTATGTCATATGGTAAGTTCTCAAATACTCGACAATTTTCCTCACCAACAATGTTGGTTCAATGAATTTCCAATTAAACTAATTAACGATTAATTTTATATTCAGAATTAACATATAATTAAAATCATGATTTTTAACGTATTCTTGAAACACTAATTCAGTAGAAATTATTCTTAGACTTGTGTGATTATGTCTATAGATAGCAATTTGTGAATGGAACACTATACCTGTTGCAACTGGAATTACTAGATCAGCTTTGCCAGATACACGTCCAACAGTGACCTCACTCTAGATAATTCAAAAGCCAGTTATTCTGAAGTACACTTAGCCACACAATATTGTATATTGATCATAAAATTACTTACAGAAGCGATTTCATATGCACCTGGCATCTCAACCTTGTAGCCTATATGCCTGCTATCACCGTCTCCTATCAAATAACATTCATTATGTTTCCAATGAAGACAAACCAAATCATATTAAAACAAATACATTAGAGATCTTAAGATAAAAGTCTCTTAATCCTATATAAATGGTCTAAACCTACTTTAAAATTTTAAAATGATGTTAAAAATCTTACATCTATTAAAGATGAAGATTTTTAATAATATATATAAGTGTCTTATGTTATAAGTTAATTTTGTAAGATTAAATTTTTAATAATATATATAAGTGTCTTATGTTATAAGTTAATTTTGTAAGATTAAATTAAGCATAAAATTTACTTCTTAAGATAGTATAACCTGTCACCTACTATCAGACCACTTTAAAATATATAGTCTTACATTGGACAAGAACTACTATGGAATCACTTTTAAATATATGATCTCATATTATACAATTTAAGTGTAAAAAGAGTATATTGAAGATCTTACATCAACTAAATATAATATTTTTTTAATAGTATGTAAGTGAGTGAATGCAAACCTCACAAAACAGTTTTGTATGATTGAATTAAGTTTAAAATTCACTTCTTAACAAAATAGATATACTTAAGAAACTCTTATATGACTACATTTTTCTAATCAGTCAAGCAATGTTATGAAGAAGTTTTTTAGAATTAAGATAGGCTGTAATACTAACTTAAAACTGGATTTTAAACCCAAATAAACTTTATAAAACTCACTTGTACGTGACGATTGTCCCCAGTTAATAAATGTACTTTTTGATAATATCTGAATGTAGGACTTTGATTCTTTCCAATAGTTTTGGTGTCAAGCAAATAACCTCTTTAACCACGTGACAACTCATAAAACTACTTCACTTCCCGGGACCATCCTTTTAAATTCTTCCATATTTAGAGGCCATAACCAATCCGATCTAGTATTGGGACCTTTGGGCCTCAAAGCTTAAACCTCACAAACTCCTATTCGGCTGTTTCTTCCTGTAGTTCCATGATTTCTTCCTGCACCTCATAGAGGAAAGGAAAATACCATTTTATCCTTATTCCTTTATCTTCTTCAACCCTATTGAGTATCTAGCCAGACACTCTGCCACACGGACCAGAATCCATGAGCCAACGTTTTTTGGAATTCAGTTTTTATATTCTGGATTGGACAATGCAGTATATAAAAATTTTGAATTGTACAGTTCAGAATATATTTTTTTTATTCTGAATTGTAAAATTCAAAATACTATTATGTTTTAGATTATATAATTCAAAATACATTTTTTTTATTTCAGATTGTATAATCTATAATACATTTTTTTTATTTTGGATCGTACAATCCAAAATATAAAAATTATATTGTATTTTTAATTGTACAATCTAAAATAAAAAAATAATATATTCTAGATTGTGCTGAAAAATCTTCAAACTCCACATTCAGGAATTGAAAATTTTAGAAGAATATCTTTTATATTTTCAGAAATAGTTGGTGGAGGAGGAAACTATGGAGGTACAGGATGAAACAGCCACTCCTATTTTCTACTACTAGCCCAGTCAAAAATCTTAAGTTAACCATTTATTTGTTATTTAATTTAACAACCTCTTTAAAAGTTTGTGATCAAAGAAGAAGCAAAGATTGTTATATTGACTACAAGACAACCTAAGAGTCTTTCTGTGGCAAAAGATTGGTGGACTATCTCTTAGCCTTCAAGCAGTCATGGAAGCTTAGAAAATTGGGGCATATTAAACATCCATGTATCAAACTAGCACCAGAGAATAAAGAATGAGTGTTTAACAAGACACATGCTGGCACTGACTTTGAGAAAAAAATGTACGTTATTTTATACTACAAGTCACATTTTAGGTGTCTTTGATCTTCCACACAAAGTGACAAAGCAATAGGAGATGTAAATCAAAGGATTTAAGCTGGGTGGATGAAATCAAGGGATGATTTGGTGTTATTAGAGATGGAAAGATGGTTCTTAAGCTAAAAGAAAAAGTTTACTCCATAAGACAAGTGATGATGCATTATGATAATGAATGTTGTGAAATAAACGGCTGGCATATATAGGAGAGTAATAAGGGTGGGTTGCAAAGATAATAATGCTGTGTTAAATAAGTGATCAAACTGGAAAAGGTGGATGAAATGGAAGAATGCTTAGGTGTTGGTATTTATGATAGGGAAGTGATTTCTAAGCTACAAGGAAAACTTCACTGCCTGTCAAAGTCACTATAGTTCTTAGTTTCTCTTTGATCATTAGATTTTGGTTGGTTAGTTTGTTTACGGTTGTTAGTTACTTGGTGCTTTCTCATCTAGTATATATGAATTGTTTGGATGAGCTTTTTCATAACAATTCTAGAAAAGAAAATTAAGAAGAAGAAAAAAATTGAAATTAGCTATATAAGTTAAAAATAAAAATTTAGAGATGTTATACAAAAAGAATTTCTACAAATTAGCTTTTAAATAAATTAATTTTAGCTCATGAAGAAGCTAACCTTAACTTATTTCTTGTCTTTTTTCTTTGTAGAAGTGTTTATGGAGAAATTCATCCAAACAAATTCATAATCATGTAATTTTTACTTTTAGTTATTTAGTGAGTGATAATACATAATTTTTTTTCTTAAAAAAAAAAGATGGGATTTCTATTTCTCAATTTATTTATTTTTTCTTAGAAAGCAGTAAGCAACTAATAGAAGACCGTTTTCTAACAAAATAACCAACTAAGGTCTAATAACAGGAACAACGACAAACTATAAACTGACACTGCACAACCATGTGACTAATGATGCTATATTGTATTAATTATTGGAGAATACAAGAGGATAAAATAATGGTTGCTAAGTGCATTGGTGAATGTTGAATAGTCAATAAGGAAAAGGTAGGATTATGAATGACTTAAAAGATATGCAGAGAATAATTAATTTTTATTTAAATTAGTTTTTAAGATTTTTTTTATTTTTCTAAATATCTTTTACATAATATGAGAATATATTTAATTATTATTTAAATTTAGGAAGTTAGGATTGAAATATTGTTGATATTTGATCTTTTGTTACATTTTTACTTTATATATAGAGTAGATGAATAAAATAAATCACAAACTATTCAAAATATATTTCCAAACTCCAAAATTCCAAGAGTGGTATATAGAGTCATCCTTTTTATGGAATTATAGAATGAAAAGAGAAGGAAATTTCTCAAGATGTTATTCCACTCTTTGGTGGTGAAAAATATGATTTATGGATTATAAGAATGCACACTTATCTAGAAGGGCTAGATTTAAGGAAACTTGTGGAAAAGTTGATTTGTTGCCTACAACTCCTACCATGACCCAAATCAAAAATGTAAAAGGAAGAAAAGATAAAGAAGGCAAAGGTGAAGTCATGCTTATTTGTTGCTGCTTCACAAATGATCCTCACCAAAATTATGATCCTAAAGTCTCCCAAAAATTTTGGATTATTTGAAAGGAAAAATATGAAGGAAACAAGAAGATTCAAGGCATGAAAATGTTAAATATAATAAGGGAATTTGAGTTGCAAAAGATGAGAGAGTCTAAGACAATTAAGGAATATGGGTATTGATAACAAAATAAAATTATTGGATAATGAGTTTTTTATTCTAGACTCCTTGAGAAAAATTCTGGTAACACTGTCTGAGAAATATGAAAACATTTATTACTTCATTCATTGAAAAACAGAAAGGTTTTGTCTACAATTACTTTGATAGAAGTGATGGATGACTCGCAAGCACAAGAACATTGGAGAATTATCTAGAGATTTTCGCGTAGTTAAAGGTATTTACTTCATACTATGGAAGGTGCATTCAAAGTCAAGAATTACAAAACGAACAAATACAACCAAAACAACAACACACATGTTTTTTTATCTTGTTCCTATTGCAAGAAAAATAATCATCAACACAACAAGTAGTGGTGGAGCACAAAAGTAAAATGCCAAAAATGTGATCAATTGGGACATGTAGAAAAGATATGCAAATCCTAACATCTTTTGATTATAGAGGACAAATCATAAGAGGAATTAGCTATTGCAACATCACGTATTACAATCAACAAATCTATAAAAGATTGGCTTATAGATAGTAGTTCTACAAATCATATGACTTATGATCGAGAACTTTTAAGAAAGCTCAACAAAATTCGGTTATTTCTATAGTAAGAATTGTGAATGGAGAACAAATTGTTGTAGAAGATGAATATGTAAAAATCAAAATCAAAAGAGGGTGGATATCTTGAAGAAGTTCGATGTCCACGGGGAGAAAGTAGATGAAGAATTAATAGACAAAGAAAATGAGGTTGATAAAAGAAGAAATACAATAAAGAATGTCAAATTAAATAAAGATGTGATCCCATAAAAGAAAGAAAAAAACAAGATTTACAAGAAAAAAAGAAAAAGAGAGAAAATCTAACATTAAAAGAAGAAGAATGAAATTTGAAATTCAAATAAACAAACTCATCCAAACAATTTCATTTGTAATGAATAAAATAAGCCACAAACTCCTTCCTGTAGTAAACTCAAACCCCAACAAGATAAAGTTTTATTGGTATCTAACATTTGAGAAGATGGTAGAATTGAGTATAAGATAGTTTGGACATGAGAAAAAAACACCGACAGAGTGAACAAACAGAGGATAGCCCAATAGTTAGAAAAAAGTAGAATGTGGATAAAAAAAAATTCAAAATGAAACGGATGAAAAGGCTCTATAATAAAATGGATTCTTTGAAGAATTGGTTTAGCACAGAACACAATATTTAGCCAACTCCACCTAGTGGGAAATGCTCTGCTGTTGTTGTGACTTACATTTTTCAAACTAATTTCTCAATTCTTTTGAAGAAAAATCATGCATGACTGTGATGGATCTTACAAAATGCCATTTTCAAACCATTAATTTGTATTTTAACAGGGCTCAGGTGACAATGTTACTCTCTCCCGAGTTAAAGAAACTAAAGCAAACCAATAGAAAACCTCCCAAACAATCTATCTTCAGACTTTCAAATGTTAGCATTATACCAAATGTGACAACTATTTACTACGCAAATCTCAGAGATGTTACAGCAAAGAATTTCCAATTTTCCACTAGGATTCTCAATCATCTACATGAAGGGTGCCACCATTAAAAACATATTTTTTTCACAAATTCTATTACTCCTCTAATATTGAATAACCTGTAAGAAACGTAAAGGCTTCCAGGATGAAATTCTAAAATGAATTTCTTTGTTCCATGTTGAAGCCTTTAGGAATTAGGTACAATGTACAATTCCCCCCACTTCTACCTAAAAATGGTTTAAATTAATAAAAGCAAAAACCAAGTTTCCATATTTAAGTACACTCTCCTATGATCCTATCTGCATAATTCCAAACACATTCTATGCAAGATTTCCAGTTTATAAAAAGCAGAAAACTGTAGAGGGGTTACTTTAAGTCTCCACTTTCTAGAGAGGGTTTTATAGAGGAGGAAGATGTAACTGACCAACTGGTTCAAGAAGCCATCTTTCTCCATCATTGGCATTTGTTGTTGGTGTTGCTGTTGGGGATGCAGCCTCTGAGGCATGTGCAACTTCCAGGTTCTTCCTTTCTTGTGGCTGCAACAGAAAGCACTTGGGCAAATGATGGTGGGTTGCTGAACTGAAAGCAAGTGAGGTGGGTTTGGGGTGAAGCAAGAGTGGTGAATTCCACAAAGTTTGAGACTTTGGAAATTTTGCAAGGGAGAGAGAAGGTACAAATATGGTTTCCATTAGAGCTAGAAGTGTGGAACAGTGTTTGAGAAAAGTAGGTGATGTTTGCTCATATGGGTTGGCTTGGTGATGAAGGATAGACCTGAAAGGTGATCTTGGTGTGACTAATGGGAAAGGGTGTGTGTGGCATGTGGCAGTCATTTAATGCTTGACACAATAAGAGATTGGATAACTATATGATCTTGAGCTGCTTCATGTCATGTTTTTTATTTTATATTTTGATACTATAATTGATTTTTAATAGTTAAATAAGTTATATCATGATAAAATAGACTTTGGGATCTCATCTGACTCACCTGTTTTCAGGAACCCAGAAGTAAAAAGAGACATGGTGGACTGATCCATGTTTCAACAAATTGTGATTTTAAGTTTAGATAACAGTTTTAAAAAGGAAAAAATAAACTTATATATTTAATTTATTTTAATGAAAATAAATTAATTTTTAGATTTGAATTATTTTATAGCATAATCAGTATTATTGACTATGTTAATTATTTATAATTGACTAGAGTTATTTATATCGTAATCAAGTGCATAGTGATATAATTATTTATGTGAATATTTTACGTAATTATTTTTACACATTTTTTAGTTATTTGTCTAAATGATTAAGTATTGCTTTTAAATCTGTTTTCAGTCCCTTTAAATATAATTCTTTGTATTTTCATTCCTTCTAAAAACATCTGTTAGCTTTAAATTAATCACATTTTCTAATAGTTTTTCATTCTACTTATTAATTATAAATGATTTCAATAATAAAAAATGAAGATATTAATATAAATAAAATTAAAAAAATATTAAAATTAAAACAATTATATTTTCTCAACACTTAAATTAATTTAATAATATATTTATTAATAATATATTTAATAATAATATATTTATTATTTACTCTTACGTTCTGTTTGATTCTAAAAACTGATTTGCAAAAAAAAAAGACACCAAGCGAAGTTTGGAGTGAAAGTACGAAAATTGAAAAATAAAATAATAATTAAAAATGCAAAATGAGGTGAAATATTTAATATTTCCTTTTTCTCACGGAGCTGAAGATTTGCAAAGAAAGTGAATAGTTTTTTATTTTTTTATGTAATTAATTTTTATTTTTATTTTGTTAAATTTTTTATTTATTTTATAATTAAATGAATATAATAATTATATAATATAATATAGTAATAATTATTATTAAAACAATAATAAAATTAGTAAAACTATATAATAATAATAATAAAAATAAAAATTATTAATAAATAATCCAAATAATAAAAGTAATTATAATAAAATTAAAACTATAATAATAATCCAAATAAATTTATAAAATAATATTATTAATAATAGTAATTTAACTTTTTATTTAAATTTTAATTTTAAAATAATTGATAATTTTATATTTTCATCAATTAAAGTAATAATAATATATCAATAACACTAATAAATTAATTATATTTAATTTTAATTATAATTTGATTTATTAAAAAATTATTTTATTAACTATTTCTATTACATTACTCACAAACTTTTATAAATTTTTTTTCTTTTTTTACTATTCATCCCTTCATCCAAACAACCTAATTTTGCACCTACTTTCTTTTCAAATCCACTCCCTCAACCAAACACAACTTCTATTAAAAGATAGTTATAATTTAATTAGATGTTTATAATTTTTTATACATTAATTTTTATATTATAATCTTAAATGATTGTAAAATCTTGTGTTTTCTAAATTATCATAAACAGTGATAAAATAATAAATATTTATATATTTTAAAATTAAAAATTATAATATATTAAAATTATATGTAGTATGAAGAATGATAATTATTTTTTTTATTTTTACATAAGTTAAAACTAATGTAAAATATTTTATTCATAATAGATTAATATATTATTTTTAGCAATCATTCTTACTTATAAAATTATAAATATATAATTATAAAATAAAAATTATATAATTATATAATTATATAATTATAAAATAAAAATTATATATTTGATAGTTTTCCTCATATGTTTAAAAGTTATTGTGAAATGTTATTTATGAAAAATATATTAAATATATTGCTTAATTTAGTTATGCACTTAAATAATCTAATTGCTTTAATTAATTTTTAATATTACTAAATTAGTTATAATCTATAATAATAAGTACTAAAATAATAAAATCGTTAAACGTCAAAGATTTGCAAGTAACAAAATATTAACTGGAGCTTAAAAAACAGAATAATATTTGTAAAGAACTAAAACATAATTAAATCTATATTTTATATTACTTTTCAATTGTGCAAAGAGAATAAAAAAACAATTATTAATTTTTTTTACATTACACATAAATTTAATTTATTATGATTAATAATTCTAAAATTATAAAACATACTTTGTTATTGTTGTCGTTCAAGATAGAATCATTTTACGATAAGTTGAAAATTTATTTTATAATAAGTTAATATTACAATATTTAAATTGATATATTGAAACTATTGAAAACAATTTTTTTTCCTTTTCCAAAATTGGGTTTATCCCGTCAAATATACTGTAACTCAAACAAGATTATGTAACCCATGTACAAATAACACATATATTATATATGTTTGATTTACCAGATGATATGTTGTATAGTGAATACATAATAACGATAAATAATATGTATACTTTTATTGATAAGTATAAAATATTACTATATTTTTTCGTTAATTTTTTTAGTACAGTTAGGTACTTAACATTATTTTATGATGTTTTTTTAATAATTTAATTCAAATTTAATTTTTATTATTTTTATTGTAATTTTATACTTTTTTCTTTTATTTATTTTTACAGAAAGAAGAAGGCTTTGGTCTAAAATTACTAAAGGTTCTTATTCAAAATAATATATTTGTTTATTAGAGCAGCCACATAATTTGGATTAAAAAAACAATTCAGAAATTTGAAGGTTATAAATTTAAGGTTTGACAATATTGTAAAATATTTGAGATTGTTAACACACATATTTTGTGATCTCTAAAGTTCCTAAATATTTAATTTTGTTTTAGTTTTTATATCAAAACCATGAACAACTAAACCACACCTTATTGTGAAAGGTTGATGAAACTACTCTACTTATGTATATTCAACATTATTTTAGTTTTTAAGTTAATTATTTTTTTGTTCTTAATGTTTGTTTGACCTAATTAATCAAATCAAAATTTTATAGTTTTAATTACAATTGGAAAACCTTTTTATAAATTAAGATCTAGTAAAGGAAGAAGATTCAATCCAAAGAAATTTAAGGAATGTCATGAGTAGTTTTAGTGATTATAAAAAACCATGATATTATAGAACAAATTGTCCAAAGTAAGATAAAGAAGGAAAGAAAAAGTACTTCAAGAAGAAAAGTTTCATCTCAACATGGCAGCACCTTAATTTCTAATCTGAAGAAGATAAAGAAGAAGAAGTCCGTGTTACACTTATAATGATCATATTGTCTGATCTGGTGACTCTAATGATAAGAAAGACTTTACTAATCTATATTTTGTTAGAGCAAAGTTTAACAACAAAGTATAAAATATATTTTACAAGTATCAGATTTTGACAGAAACAAATTCTTTATTTGGTTGAATAGATGTATAACATCTTTTTATATAAGTTCACCTAATAATTTTTCACTTAGATAGACGATATGTAGTTTGAAACATTTCATGGTGTACGTTAAACATTTATAAATGTTCATTATATGTATACAAATAATGTTTGTCTCTTCATTCTCATAAGAGGATCTCACAAAGATATGTCTACATCAAAGATATCTTGAAGAAAGTGCCTAAAGCTACTCCACACCAATAACTCCTCTAACTCGTCAGAATGTCAACTCTCAAAAGACTATCAGCTACGCATAATCCCTCGCTTCACTCCATATTGGGAAAAATATATTTGACCTAAGCTTGATAAGGCGTGTTATATATTACAATGTTGCTTTGAAGAATATATTTAGAATTAATGTTGTATGAAGAACATTAGTGTTTCTCCAAGTTTATAAATAGAGAATATATAAAGTAGATTTTCTCAAGACCTCACAACAGCTCCGAAAAGGATTTTGCAACATCTATATATAAAAGATCTCTTGAAGAAGAAAGATTAACTACTACTATATAAACAAAAAAGCTCTTAATGATCTTGTAATATTTAACAATCCTTATACTTTAGTTCTAGAATGGGGGTTAAATAGAACTTAATAAATGTTTTAAAATATTTTTACAAGATGTTGATGGATAAACGGTTTAAGGGGATCATATACTAGTTTTAAAATAACTTTTAGAAAGTTTTAACAAATATTAGTGAAGAGTATGAAAAGTTTTGTAGAAAATAAGGAAAACACGTGAAGGGGTTGAATTGTGTTTTTAATAATTTTTTTAAACCTTTTAGTAAATATTGATTGATACTCCTTAGCTAGACGATAATTTTATGGGGTAAGTGAACTATCAACTGCTTTCTTAATGAGTTGTAGCTTATAAGATTTGTTAGATGTACCTTTTCGTTTAACAAATTCACTTAATTTCTCTAACTTAGTTTTTAAAATGACTCTCCCTCTTAGATTAGTATAAATGATAATAACATGCAAGGTGAATGAGATAGAGGGACAGAGAAATGCACAAAGTACTTTTATACTCAACAGATTATGTTCAATTCTTAATCAACAAATTGAGTTTCACTAAGCAGACTAATATTGTGAAGTGCAATGTGATTATTCTTTGGACTCGTAACCACTCTTGAATAATCCCTTTAGTATTGTTGTAACGTAGCCAATCCTAGTTAACCCCTTGATTATTGCTTGCAAACACAACCACTTATGAATAACCTCTTGAGTATTGCTTAGACCCAACCACTCCTGGATAAAATTGAGTATTCTTTGAACCCGTCCACTCTTGGCTAAAACCAAGTATTCTTTAAACCTAACCACTCTTGGATAAAATTGAGTATTCTTTAAACTCAACCACTCTTGGCTAAAATTGAGTATTTTTTTGAACTCAACCACTTCTTACTAAAACAAGTATTTCTTTGAACCTAACCATTCCTAGCTAAATCTGAGCAACACTTTTGACTAAAATTAAGTATTCTTTGTTAGAAGTCACTTATGACAAAGATAGGTAAATTATTTTATTAGTGATCAAACTAATTGTTAGTATTCTCACAATACTTAAGGATTTGATGAAGCCATGCAAGACATGACCAGCAAGCCAAAGCAAGCAAGTGGAAATCTGTTCTAGGCTGTGTCTTAGTGTGAGTGAGTATGATTGGCCGTGAAAGAGAACCTATGCACATCTAAGGAGAAATTCATTAGCACATGGGTTAAATGATTTAAATCAAACCATAAAAAGGTTTTAAC
>Ga0209700_107088_pt1 | contig 16355 bp, 7 predicted proteins | sample SiratroredBW_FD_187528 | JGI IMG/M metagenome (GOLD analysis project Ga0209700, IMG submission 187528) | Root nodule microbial communities of legume samples collected from California, USA - Siratro red BW (SPAdes) (version 2) | ecosystem: Host-associated > Plants > Roots > Nodule | place: USA...
TTTTTTATTATATATATATATATATATATATATATATATATATATATATATATATATATATAATCTGAAAGATAACGAGGACACGTGTATCAAATTTTGGCGGTTGAGAAGCGTCTTGTTCATTTCATTTTCTCTTTGTTTTGTGTTTGTGTTGCTGAGAAAGGAAGAAGGAGCGAAGCACTTAAGCAAGCAAAAGTGCGTTTCCGTTGTGTGTTTACGATGCCAGGTGGAGCCACCGTCTGCTCTGGTCACCGATTTCTCTGCCTTGTTATTCCGCATTCAACTCGTCCCCGACTCAGCAACTCAACTCGCTTACGACCGGTTCCGGTTCAGCTCCGATCCATATTTCTGTCCAATGCCGATACCAAGCTATGCGGCTCCAAGCTGAGTCTCATTCCCAGGGCCGTCGATTCTTCTTCCGCACAACCTTCCGTGGTTTCGGACGATGGCTTCTCCGTTTCTAAGGTCGGTCTTTTCGTTCCTCGCTCGAACCCGGTTTCCTTTCTCTTATCTTAATCTGTGAACCGAACCGGACTGGACCGGTCTAGTCTTATGATGAGTCTTGAACAACTTATCTATTTACTGTTTATTTCCGCTTATTTTGCGATATAAGCCTATGGCAGGTCGAATTGGATGAGTTTGTTCATAATAAATAAAAAATGAATATTTTTATAAGGCTAATTAGGCATAAGCTAAAAATAATGTGTTAATTAAGATACGTTTTACCTATTGGTTGTTAATTCACGGATAAGCTAATTTCAATTTTTATTTCTTGAAAAAAATAACTTATTTATAGTTATTTAAGCAACTAGACCATATTTATTTATTGTTCATTATTTAAATAACTTATTCAGTTCTGTTAATGTTTAAAAGAACTTACAAATATAGGTAATGACATGTCCGTAGACTATTTTCTGCCTCTTCAGGACAATTTAACAAAATAAATTAAATTTGTAACGAAACAATTTAATCTTGTTTCCTCTTCCCTTAAAATGCGAAATTTGAGATTTTTTTTTCCTGTTACAACAAGTAGTTACAAAAATGTTTTGTTATTTTTACTTCCTTTCCTCTTCTAAAGATTTATATGAATAAGGAAAGATGTATGGGAAAGTAAGGAACCAACTACAAAAAATGTGCCATAGTTGTGTGTATTTGTTAAATAAAATCAAGAAAGCACAATAAAAAAGGATTCATTCAAGCCGAACAGCGTAAAGATTTTTTCCCATTCTGGACAAGGATTATGGGGTGTTCTAGTTACTTTAAAAGATACTATCTGCTTTATCTAATTATCTTCTCTTTTTGTCAGTTTAACAATACCAGATGCATAATAAATGAACTATACATCTTGAGTGGGAACAAATACAATTAGTAGTAAATAGTTCACGAGGCAAGTGCAGATTTCGGTATCTTGTGTTTTACTTTTTATGTATGAGTATTTTGTGAAGCATTAATAGTAGTTTTTGATCAGAGAATCAGAAAAGAAATAGTTATTGGTGATGTATACTATCGTGGGAATGAATTCACAAAAGTTTGAAGTGTGATCTCTTCCTATCTGTCTAATAACGAATTATATATGGCAGTGATTTGGTGGTTTGTCCGTAATATTTTTCTACTCTTTGAGGGAACTCTTTTTTATTTTTGTAAGTTCTGGTTCATGTCACTCACCTCAGGTTTCTCATTCACTGCTTTATATGATTATTTTTACCAGCACCGCAAATTTTTTTTAACTAGTTGGGTAAGGTTATTTATTCTCAGGATATTGTTTGATTGTTGCAGGTTTCTTTTGGTGTGGTCGGTCTAGGTGTTGGACTCTCACTCTTGTCGTGAGTATTATTTTATTTTTTCACTTTCTTCATTGTTTTCATACAATTCATTAAGTGCTTTTGTTTATTATGCTGGCCTTTTTTTTTACATGCAGCTATGGTTTTGGGGCATATTTTAATCTTTTCCCTGGATCTGAATGGTCAGCTTTAATGTTAACATATGGCTTTCCTCTTGCAATTATTGGAATGGCACTCAAGGTGAAGAAAGTTTTACCGATGTGAATAAATTTAGAAGATGAATGCTCATCCTAAGAAAGTTGTGCAAAAAGAGTCATGTTAGGAGTTCCCTTCCTAACTTTCATCTCATTGCTTTCCAGTTCTATTTGCATATTTGTGTTAGTGGATGCTCCTGTTAGACACACACTCTTCATATTCTTCATACTTTTTAATTGGCCATCTCTCTTTTGCAGTATGCAGAACTCAAGCCAGTCCCATGCCTCACATATTCAGATGCTCAAATCTTGCAGGAAAAATGTGCAACTCCAATTCTTAAACAGGTGACACCATCCTAGGTTCATACTTACTGCCCAACCCGGTGTCAAATCCACGACGCCTGGCACCTTTATTTTAAACTAGTTATATAAGAGCAATCAAGATTAGGCAATTAAAGGAATCACACTATGCATTGTCTGGGTTCTAGTTATTTATAAGGATTAAAATTCTCAATTATGGTATTTTTCTTTGTTCCCTTTTGTAACTGCTTAGGTGCGTGAAATAGTCATTTTCAATGTAAAATTCATAGCTCTACAATTTAATTGGTTGACATGAACAAGTCAAGTGATTTATAACTATTAAGCTTGCATAATTAAAATGTGGATTAATTTGATGTTGCAAGATTTTAGCAAAATTGTTCTATGGCTTTGGCCACTTGTGAACTTGTGTGGATTAATAACTCCTTTAAGAGTTGTATTTTTGTTAAGTTAAGCAAACGAACTTATGATAATTGGAAAATCCTTCATATTGACACCAATCTAGTATTTCATGAGAGAACCAAACACATGGGAATTGATCATCATTTTTTAGGAAGAGGTCGTTGTCCAAGGAACTTAGTACTGAATTCTTTATCTCCACAACTAGCTTGCTCTCAAATTTAGAAAGAATAATATATTTCTTATGTTTTTCAATAATGAGGCCATTGACCTATAAATACATGAACTTGCTATTTATTTTAGGAAATATAGAGAGCTAATTCTAAGGAAACACTCTCTGCAATTATGATATTGTTTTTAAATACATAATCCTAATTTTAATAGCAAGATACACCTTTAATAAAGAATAAAATTATAGCAAAGATAAAATAAAAAACTTCCTAAAATATAATGAGCAGCACGATTTTGACACTCCCCCTCAAGATGGTAAGTGTGTTCCATTTCAAGCTTAGATATAATTCTTTAAAAGTCAATGCAGCTCAACCCTTTGGTGAGTATGTTTGCAAGTTGATTTTGAGTGGACACATGGGGTGCCAATCAAGCCACCATGTAATGTAGCTTTTCCTTGATAAAATGTCTATCCATCTCAATATGTTTAATTATTTCATGTTGGTTGTGAGCTATACTAATAGTAGATTTATTATTACAATATAACATCACACTTTATGTTCCCGTCTTCATAATCTTCAACCATAGAAGTTCACATATTCCTTGGGTCATTGCTCAATCAGTACTTGATCTGGCTACTACATTCTGTTTGATCTCCTATAAGTCACTAGGTTTCTACCAAGGAAGGTGCAATATCCTGTAGTGGATCTCCTATCCACAATTGACCCCACATAGTCTACATTTCTATATGCTTCAAAACTTACACTCTTGTTTCGTTTAAAAAATAATCCCTCTTCTTGGAGTCCCTTTTAAATACTGAACAATTCTAAGAGCAACTTGTAAATGCATCTCCTTTGGTTGGTGCATAAATTGGCTTACTAGACTCACAACAAAAGCAATGCCTGGCCTAGTATGAGATAAGTAAATAAGTTTTCTAACAAGTCTTTGAAACATTTCTGTCCATTGTGTATCATCCTCTGCACTTCCCAACTTTATGTTTGGATCAATTGGAGTACTTGTTGGTTTGCAGTCCATCTTCCCTGTTTCATTGAGTAAGTTAATATACTTTTGCTGAAATATGAAGATTCCTTTTCTGGAATGAGCCATTTCAATTCCAAAAAATATTTAAGTCTTCCTAATGTCTTAATCTCAAATTCTATGGCAAGGCATTGACTTTACATTTGCTACTCCCTTTTGTCATTCCCAGTTACTATAATATCATCAATATGCACCAACAATATTGTTACTCTCCCTGAAACTGAATGCTTGATGAATAGAGTGTGATCCCCTTAACTTTGTTCGTAACCTAGACTTGTCATAACCTTAGTAAATCTACCAAACCGTGCTCTTGGGGATTGTTTGAATCCATACAAATACTTTGTTTACTTGCAAACAATTCAAGTAGCAACCTATCCTTGATAACCTGGGTCCAACTCCATGTATATTTCTTCATCAAAGTTTCCATGTAGGAATGCATTCTTCACATCAAAGTGTGGTTAATCCTAATCATAATTTGTTGCTAATGATAATATTACTCTAACAGGATTCATCCTAGCAATCAAGGCAAAAATGTCTCCAAGTAATCCATTCCATAGGTTTGAGTGAATCCTTTGGCCGCTAACCTTGTCTTATAACATTCACTTACATGCCGCTGGTTTTTTCCAATTGCTAAGGTGCAAGTTCTAATTAACACCTCCATTTCCACATCCCTGGCTTTTTTCCATTTCTTGTTAGATAATGCTTCAAATATAGAGGAAGGTGTGGTTATAGAGTTTAGGTTTGTGAGAAAAGTTTTGAAAATGGAAAATATGTTAGAGAGCACGTACCTGTGGGCTGCGAATTCTGCAATTCTCCATCAGTTGGAGATCTGTTTGCAGTTTCCATTCCAAAGTTCATGTTCTCATCCATATAGGTGGATTATGTAACAATAAAGGCTGCAATAGTGATTAGAGTGGCACAACAATGAAGGCTGCAACAGTGATCAAAGTGGCACAACAATGAAGGCTGCAATATGTTCAAGGCGGCACAACAATGATGGTTGCATTTTAGTGTTGATTGACTAAGTTAGTGACTCCCAAAGATCAAGAGCTATGATACCATCTCAAATTTAGAAAGAATAATATATTTTTTATATTTTTCAATGATGAGGCCATTGGACCTATAAATACATGTGCTGTTGTTTATTTTAGGAAAAATAGAGAGCTAATTCTAAGGAAACAATCCCTATAATTATTGGATTGTTTTTAAATACATAATCCTACTTTTAATAGCAAGATACACCTATAATAAAGAATAAAAACATAGCAAGGTTAAAATGAAAAACTTCCTAAAATATATAATGAGCAGCATGGTTTTGACACTTGCAAACATTCTACCCAACTCTTCAAGGGGACTTAAGAATTCAATCTATATGTTCTGGTTTAAGCGCGAGAGTTTTAAATAGTTGTTTATTATTTGTTGTACAGCTTTAATAAAGTTGCTCCTTTGGCTGTATTTAGCTTAAGCATTAAGGGTCATAGGCTGTGGGCATTTTCCTTTGATTTATCATGTTCTTACCTTTTCCATATATATATATATATATAAATGTAATACATCAGCTGAGGCAATACTCACTGATTTTTCCATCCTTTTAAAGTGTTTTGAATACCAGATGTAACAAGTGACCATCTTGGGCTTTCACAGGTGAAGAGTGATGTCACCAGGTATCGCTATGGAGATGAGCAACATTTGGACGAGGCACTGAAACGAATATTCCAGTATGGTCAAGTATGTTATTTGAATTAATAAATTATCTTTTTGGTACATAATTTTTTTGTATATTTTCTATTTCTCTATTTTCTTATTTTGAGGAGTTAAATGAAGCATAAAAGTCACATTTTTCCTCTTCTCTACTTGTGTGTTTGAAATGAGAACCCACTTCGGAGCCTTATTGGGAAAAACCCAAGTCCACATTATTAGGAGAAAGAAACTATGAATTGAATGTTTCAGTTTTTACAAGTGATGAGGTTTGTTTACAGCAACTATATATAGACTACAAAAGCTCATCTAACTAATGAAAACAAATATAATGCGGAACAACAAATTAGTATAATACTGACTAATGTTTGCCTAAAATCTAGGACAGACAAATTTCCTGTAACAGTTGTGACTAAAAAAAGGAAAGAAAATATATGTCTAGATCATGGCTGTATGATAGACCCTTAGTGGCAGAGAGTTTTTCAAAAGAAAACTAAGCTCCCCCTAATGTAGTATAGAGACTAATCTTGGTCGAATATCCAAAGACGCATCCCATATGGTATGATTCTATTGTTCATATTCTCTTTAACAAATTAAAACTAGGGGAAGAAAGGAATTCACAAAAACACCCTAAACCCTAAATGTAAAGGGAACCAAAAACACTAAAAAATGCAGAAAATCAGAGCAAGAGAAAACAAATGTTTCTAAACGAAAATGATTGAAATTAAAGGATAGAACTGAACAAAACCATTAAGAATTGAAATTGAAAACTAATTGAAATCAAAAACTGGAATTAAAAAGGTAGAAATTGAAACTAAACATAGAACAGAGTAGGGATTAGACAGTTAAAATGAAAATACAATAAACAAGAAAAACAATGCGTAAATGTAAAACGAATTGAAAACACAGTTCAAATTCATAACAATAAGAAAAAACACGAATGAATTTGCGAAAGGAAAGGGCTAAGTCTACCCATTAGATTGTCTAACGGAGAATTGTCTACTAGACCGTCTAATGTAATGAAATGCGAGAACAGTAAATTGACTGAAACTTACAATTGCAGAGAACTAAAGGTACAGAAAATTAAATGACAAGGAATGCAAAGTGCTGGAATGTAAATTGTAGAAAAATAAAGTGTAGAAATGTAGAGAAATTGCAGAATTGAAAACATAAAAGAATGTAAGACTAACAAAGTAGAAGAGAAATCATGAGGGAAGGAAGAGAGAAAATGAAGAACTTAAATTGGTAAAAACTATAAACTGCATAAATTGAAAACAAAGAAAAAACGCAAACTGTACAAACTGAAAAGCAAAGTTTCCTAACTGCTGATTGTCCTAGTAAGCATGCCTTGAACGTATCTCTAACTTCCTATTTGTAAGCTTTGACATGAATTTAGATGTGGACGAAAGAAGCCAAGGCAAAAACGGGCCCACACTACTACTACTACTTAGGAAATTACAAAATTGCTCGCTCTTCTACTCTAGATTGTCTAATAGGCTGACCATCTAATGATTATTTGATCATCTAATGCTTCATTCTTAAAGTTTAAAACTCCAATCTTCATGCTTCCAAAGTCTTCATCAAAGATCCTAAAGAGGAATCTATTGCGGCAAGAATCAACTCAAAAAATCTACAGAAATTAACGAAACAACATATTAGATGGTCTATGTAGAATTTCAGCTGAAAAATACAATTTTTATACAAAATTTGTTACAAGTCTTAATTATTACAGAAAATACAAATCTATACTAAAAACAACAAATAGAAACAAAAGAAACCTCAAAGAGATGCAATTAGTCTAGAAAAGTATAAAGAAAACGAGAGTTATCACTACACAAATTAGAAATGCATGATCCTGATTACCCAAAATAAATGCATGATTCTTATTGATCTTGATTACCCAAGATAATCACCAACACTCCCCCTTAATCTGTATGATAGATATCTTTTATATCCAGATTGGATCTCATACTCTCATAGGTGTACCTTGGCAGAGCTTTAGTTAGGATTTTGCTGTTTGGTTGCATGATGGTACGTGATCAATCTTTATGATGTTATGATTTATCTTTTCCTTTATGAAATATTGATAAATTTCAGCATGCTTTGTTCTATCGTGGTGGACTGGGTATTTTGCAGTGCTAGTGGCAGCCTTATTGTCACATAGTAGTCTCATTGTGTAATCTGTGGGAATCTTGAATTCATCTAGTACTCTCTCTTCAGCTAAACTCCTTCACAAATTCCATGTCCTCTGGCTCTATATTTTGGCTGGGAGACTACTTCTTGCCTCCACAGGTTGCTTCTTACTCCTCCAAACAACCATGTTTCCCCATACAAAGAAACAATATCCAGTGGCTGATTTTCTGTCTAGAGCATAACCTGCCCAATCTGGATTTTGTATAGACTTCAACGCCCCTATTTGAGTTATTCTTGAACTAGGGACCTTGTCATCAAGCGCGCTTGAGGTATTGCAAGATTCTATTCACAACCTTCATGTGAATGTCAAACGGGTTTATCATGTTTTGACTTGCCATGTTGACAACAAACCCAATGCAGGTCTAGTGTGGGTTAGCTATATTAGTTTTCTAACTAGGCTTTGGTACCTATCTTTAGCGACTGTAGGACTTGAATATTCGGACCTGCAACTTTTTTTTGGTTCTATTGGAGTGTAAGTTGCCTTACACCCTAGCATCCCAGTTTCTTGAAGTTGGTCCAACATGTACTTAGGTTAAGACAAATAGATCCCATTCTTAGTTCGGGCTACTTTTATCCCATTCTTAGCTGTCCCAAGTCTTTAACCTCAAACTCTTTAGCCAATAGTTCCTTTAAATGTCTAATTTAGTCATGAATATCCCCTATGATAACTATATCATCAACATAAATAAACTAAGTGATCTTTCTTTTTGAAGAGTGATTGACAAACATGGTATGGTCTGATTGGTGTTGGGTGAATCCATCTTTCTTAACTATTCGAGTCAGCATATTAACTAAGCTCTCAGGTATTGTTTGAGGCCATACAAGGATATTCAAAGCCTACATACCTTGTTTAAGCTGCTAGATGACTCAAGTCCTGGTGGAACTTGCATAAACACTTCTTCTAAAGGCATTCTTTATGTCTAACTAGTGTATTCGCCAATCCAGATTTGCAGCTAAGGATAAAATGACTCAACGGAATTAAGTTTACCCACTGAAGCAACTGTTTCTTCATATCCCATAATATATGATTGGGTGAATCTCTTTGCCACCAACCAGGCTTTGTGCCAACTTAAACTCCTATCAACGTTGTATTTAATGGAGAATATCCACTTGCAACCCACAATCTTCTTTCCTTCGGGTAGTATAATGAACTCTCAAGTGCCATTTTTTACCAATTCTTGGATCTGTCATAGTTGCAACCCATTTGGGGTGTTGGAGAGATCTGTGGATATTTCTTGGAATTTTGGTTTTATCTAGTGAAGTTGGAAATGCCCTCTATCCTTGTGACAACTTTCCATATGATACATAATTCTCAATGGGGTGTAGAGCACAGGTTCTCACCCCTTTTCTCATGGAAATATGCAAATGTCAGCAATACTTTGAGAGACAAATTCTGAAATGCGAAAAGAATTACCTAAGTGAACCTTGTTTCTTGGAGTAGGTGGATTTCATGGTTTGGCTTAGGAGTTGTGTTTGATCCTAGCTCCTTCTAGGTTTTCTTCTTTCTAAGGTAAACCCACAGGTCATCATCCTGTGTAGTTGGACCTTGGTTTGGTTCATGAGAGTTTGTTTCCCTTGGTTTTTGTTATTTGGATTTCTTTTGGTGCTTCCAAAGCTATTGAGATAATTTTTGTAATTCCTTGATGAGATAGTTTTAGTTGTGTTGATCTTGTCTTGTCCCAAAAGTTGGAATTTTGATACCTGAAGTGTGGTCACTGTCTTCTCCCCCTGAATTTCAACTTTGGTGTAAAAGGCTGGTTTTCATATAGTTTGCATCCATGGTGTGGTAATATCTTTTGGTTGAGGGAGGATAATACTTTGAGCACTTTTGGTGAGGTGAGTAACCAAAACCAATGCATTTGATGGATTTTGGATCAGGTTTGTTGTGATGAGGATTAGTGTCATGAACAAATGTTGAGCATACAAATACCTTTAAGGGAGGTTTGGGAGTATGCAACTAGTTGAGTTAAAAGTATGAAAGCTAGCGTGTGGGGTGTTGAAGTTAAGAATTCCAGAAGACGTTCTATCGATGAGATAGGTAGCAGTTAGTACAACTTGTCCACAATACCATTTTGAATTGAAACATTTATAACCAGAATAAGTGGTGTTGTTACTATGAAAATGTGCTGGAAGAGGGCGGTTCTTGTTGCAGTAGTCACCAGAGGGAAAGAACACTTGGTGATGGAGGGAAAGGGCACGCAGTGGTCGCAGGTACTGTTCACCTGAGAGAAAACAGAGCCTTCTTCGGATCATGGGTACTGTTCACCTGAGAAAAAAATCAGGGCCTTCTGAAAGGAAAAAAAAAAAACTAACTACTGATAGCATATAAGAAGTGTTATCTGAATGTTGTGTGTCGTTTATACCAATTTAAAAAATCAAATACAATAATTTCTTTGTCTAATAATCAGGAATCAATGATCCTTGTAACAGCTAATAACTAATTACATTCTAACATAATTTATAAAGTTACCAAATTATAATTTTTATTTTTCTTTTAGTAATATCCAGGAAGTATGTTTCTTAGTTTGGATTTTCAGAATGCTTTTATTTATTCTGTTTTATGAAATTTTATAATATTTAGATATGCATCTCGCACATATCTTTTCTTATATATTTTAGAATAATTGTATCACTTATTAAATACATATTGTTTGTGATACATGTATAATTTCATGCATCAAATAAGCCTTTATTGCATGTGCGATTTAATCTTTCTTCTTCTGTAGCTTGTAATATGTTCTTCTGTTCCAAGCCATTATTTTTTCTGTCTTTTGTTTCAGGGAGGAGGAATAGCAAGGAGAAGTGCTCCTGTTCTACAAATGATTCGAGAAGAAGTATGCTTGTCAATTTTACATTTTTTCACCAATCAGTAGATAACACCATGTTAAATATAGGAAGGATTAATTTCCCATGTCTAAAATATACACATAGATTTGTTTATTTATAGATAGGAATAACAACAGAAAAAACATGAGCTAAGTCCATTGCATCCAACTTTAACATAATTATGTTTTATACTTTGTTGTTTAAGCACAAAATCTAAACAACTCAAAGGGTGTGTTAAACTTTGATCTAACACTTATGGTACTAGTTATGTCTCTTCTCTCACACGCTCACTACCGTTCATCACTCTATATATATTATGAACTGCTTTAAAGTTTCATTCATATTCTTTTATCTGCTTTGGCTTCATTTGTTCTATCAATCTATTAGTGTATCATGGAGTCCTTTTGCATCTCAAGCCTTTAACCTCTATCCCCTTTACCCACATGGCCACCTCATCACTCTGAGTACCCTTTTATAAGATTCTTTTTGATTAAACTCAAGCACCCAGGTTGTCTTTTGTCTTTTGAGAACCATGAGATTCAACTGAATTTCTTGTGTTGTCTCAGAATTTTTGTTGGTTCAGGGTATAAAAGCTACAGGTAAACCACTTGAAATTTAGTAATTTCAAGCCAAAATAGGACTTGTTTTGAATTCTTTTTATTTCTACACATTTGGTGCTTGTGCTATGTTTTTATTAACCACTCCATCTTTTATAGAACTTATTTATTATTTTAAATGTTTCAATAACTTTCTGTGAATGAGTACTGCCAATAGACAAGCTCTAGTCTCCAGCAGATATTCTTTGTTCCAAGATTGGGTCCCTTCAATATTGTTTTTTCATTTAAGTAGAATGGCCTACCTAAACCGTTTTGGTTGCTCACGCTTTTGTCATTAGTACAAAAACCTTCTAGTGTAATATTCTATAAATATTAAGGGATTCCATAAGCCATTTTAGTTGCTAAAGCTTTTGGTAATATTCTTAATGCATCAAGCATATTATTTATAGGATCATTTTTTTTTATTAGACTTTTGTCATTCCCCTATTAATCCTGTCTCTTTATGTGGTTATATCTTAGGTCACACAAGATGGTAAATACTGTCTGGTTTTGGTTTTTGAGGCCAAGGCTCTGCAGTTGTCAGATTTTGAGCAAAGACAGGTATTCCGCTATGTTTCCTGGAGCTTATTTTTTAATTATGTAAAATTTTGTATTAATTTTTTTGCATGTTCGTGAAGATGATGGGACTCTTTGGATCTTCGAGATATAAGTGCTAGAAACTAGATAACTCGTGAGGTCTTTTCCTTGTACTCTATTTGGCGGGGCGGGACGGGGAGTTTGAGAAGAACTCAAAAAAGAAAATAAAAATAGAAGAATGAAAGAACAGAAATACCAGAACCTAAATCTCATTGCCCCTAATTAATTTGACATATGTGGGTTTTAGAATTATGCTTGTGATGTTTTTGAGAGCAGGTTTGGGTTCTATTTCAGCTTGCTACCCGGAGTGGGGTCCTGTCCTGTATTCTCTTAAAATTTATATATTCTAATACGTATTAATAATGGGACTTACTACTTAATGAATAATATTTTACATATATTGATCATATTTGTTTCGTAATATTAAATATATACTATTTAATCTACCATTGAGCTATTTCAAAAAAATGATCCTGTCAAAATTTTTAGTTGGGTAGGGAGTAAGACAAACCGATCCCAACCTGAGATATCCAAAACTGCTTAGTAACATCCGGACGAGTGGGAAATATTGGGTAATTCAGAAGAATTTGGGTAGAGCCAGATATAATGATGGCTAGTTAAACATTCTATAATACGAAGAATAGTTATGAACCCTATATAGGCCATTTTGCATGGGGTGATGAAGAGAGGGACCCAATTGATAGAAGATAAAAAAATAAAAAGTAAACCTCAACTCCTCGCGATTTATGCTGCACTTTATTAACTCCAAAATTGCGTAGAAGTTAAAGCAATTCTCAAGAGATAAAATGTACTTTTTTCATAACAGGTTATCCATATGCTGCTATGCATAACCAAATCATATTATTTAAATTTAACTTTGGCTTACTAGTGCTTTCGGAATTTAATTATTCCAATTCATATTCACTGCAACTCTTAAATCCTCAAGGGTTTTAATATCAGAAGATATTGATGTTAACTATTTCTCAATCTTCAATTGTTTAGGCCAAATTTGCTTCGTTCTTTGGGCCAGGCATTACAGCTGAAATTGGTGAGTTTGAACATTCAAACTTTGCGTGCTGAATTGCTAATATTATTCTAAAAAATGAGCATATATCTAGTGCTAGTTTTTAAAATTGCTAAACTGCGTATGCTAATCTTCATTTGGTCGCTACAGTGGTTCCATTTTAATTTCTAGTGTCGAAATGAGAAAATTGTAATTCTTAGTCCCTACATTAACATTGTTATTAATGTGGCTAACAATGTTGGTGTTAACATTGCTACCAAACATTTTTGGAGTGTAAAACTCCTATAAAAATTTCTGACTGTGTAAATTTGCTACAGTTAGTTTTCCATGTTTTTATACCTTTTAGAAAATTTTGTAACTGTGTTAGTAGCAGAAGCAGCATTTAACCGTGGTAACAATAGGTACCAAAACTTCTATTCAAGTGTAGGTACGAAACCTTTTAATTTTCTTGTATCTTAAAATGAGGAAAACTATAGAAACCAAGTTAATAGTTTAATCTATTAAAATGCAAAGTGAGTGACAATGTGTAGGAAGGGTGAATACATTCTGACATAATAATTGGGTGCAGGTAAGGGCGAAAAAGACTTATACGAGGTTCGACTTATCTCCGATACAGACCCCAATACTTCGCCTTCATGAAGCTCTGGACCATTTGATCCTCTTCCTTGTCGCATGGTTAGTCATTTACGGGACTTAGGTCCTGTACTGTATGTAAAAATGTTTTGTTCAAAAGTACCTAGTTATTATTGTATCCACTGTAAATTTTGTCATTAAAATAAAATAAAAATAACAATTCAAAAGTGCCTAGTAAGTGAATATCACATTATTTATGCTATTTTACATTTGATATCAAACTTGCAAACTAGCTTGAAAATTGTTTGAAACATGGCATGTCAAATTGTTCGATTTTGGAAATGTGTTTCTGTCATAACTAAAATAAACTATTAGTCCTAGAGATGAGTTGAGTAGAGTTTAAATTTGACTTTTAAAAGCTTTATGTAATTTTGTCTAATAGATATTATAGAGGATTGTCGACAGGTTTACAAAGAAATTTACAAATCTTTTAAAAAATGTTTTGTGATGATGAAGAACATAAGTCCACATGTAATAGATAGAGGCACTAAATACTTTGTTTTTATATTGTTTATACATAACCTGGGTCATGTCTAGCTATTCGATCAGTGACAGAGTTTCACTAATAAATTAACTTATTAAAGTATTTTAAACAGCACCTATGGTTTATAAGAAAGGTTTGTTTGATTGCATCAAGCATTTATCATTAAATGATAGAAGTTTAGGGTTTAGGTTATAGCTGATAATTAAGGTTTAAGATGATAGAAGTTTATGCATTATGGTGACTCTTGATTCATTTGATCACTCTTATGGATAATGATATTACTCAGAATTATTTTCTTTCACAATAATCGTTCCATTAAGAATTAAACTTTCTTTAATTATAACTTAATGTATTTAATTTATGTTATAAGATAATTGATACAATTTACAATAGTTCTTCTTTAATAATTCTTTAATTTAAAAATAAATTTGTGATTTTAATTCTAATACTAATTATTTGAATAGTTTGTTCTAAACTAAAGGAAAGATTAAATAAAACTCTAGACATTTCTTTTTATCTCGATTAAACTTAAAATCTATTAAAAAATAATATATAAAGAAAAGACATGAATTTGAAAAAAAATAAGAATAAAAAAATTTTCACCTTTTCAACTTTTGGATGAAATTTGAAATTATTTAATAAAATTAATTATTGTTATAATTATTTTATCACCAAACATACGATAAGGTTTGTTGGGACCAGTAAAATTATACAGAGATTTAAGATAAATAAATAGTTGAGATATTTTTTCGTTATGAAGAAATAGATTATCTCACGAAAGACGTGCTTTTGTGTTGAAGTTGGCCTTGTTAAAACAAATAAAGGAGTGTGCATGACTCGACGTATTCTGTTTATTTGACAAATTCAGGTTTTAAAATTAGTAGTATGTGTTAAGATTGAGTTATTATTCCAAGTTATCCCAACCTTATTTTTAAATTCATATTTTTCTTTTTACAGTTTAACTATACATATATTTAAAAATTTGGATATTATGTCAACAAATCAGATTAATCACATCACACTCCATCTTGCATATTAATTAAGAGGAGATTTATATAAATGAATTCTGAACGGGTTTGGAACTCATTAACTCTATCCGAACTCGACCTTCATATTACACTTATTGAAAAGTCTATTTTATCTTTAATATAAAATTACATAATCAAGCTTATATTACCCTTCACCCTCTATGTTTTTATTTTGGATTTTCAAACTTCGTATTTCTGCACTTCGTCGTTGTTTATCTTGATTGCGTTTCGTTGTCAACGTTTGTACATCTTCGTCACCAATCTTATCTTATGGTTCGTGTTGTATTATATAGTATTATAGTTTTGATGGATTAATTTTGAAGTTCGGCATAATGGACAACAGAGTTAAAATCCTGCAACTTTTATAATTGTATATTGGATGAGGTGTCATCCAGTATATATTTTGAAAGTAATACATACTAAATTCGGTTTGTATTATTTTTAAAATATATACCAGATGACAATTTATTTAATATATAATTATAAAAACTTATATATATCATATCAGATACGATCTGATATATGTTTTGTAAATTAATACATACCAGATGATATTATTAGTCACGGATTAATATACAAGAAAAACTCAATTTACTCACGGATTATTATCTACGAATCTGTATCAGTAGGTAAATTCAGCATTACTTATGGATTATTACTTACATATTTGTATCTGTATGTATTACCCACGGATTTAAGTCCGTAGGTATTATCCACAGACATAGCTTCATAGATATTACCCATAGACACATATTCGTAGGTATTACCTACGGATATTGGTATCTAGTTATTACCCACGAACTATTTTCGTAGGTAATACCTACATATATGTGTCCGTGGGTAATACTTACGGACCTATGTCTATGGGTAATACTTAGGAACTTATATTTATAGATAAAACTATTATTATATTTTATTAATGATATTTATATTATTTATTAATAATAACATTAGTAAAGATGAATATTATTAACAATATTAATATTTTTATTGATATTATTAATACTATAACTAATATTATTGGTATTTTTAACACTTTTATTACTATTATTATTATTAAATTTGTATTACTATTACTAATATTATTATTAGTTTTATTAATATTATTATTATCATTGATATTATTAATAATATTATTAATATTATTGCTAATATTATTGTTTTTATTATTATTTCTAATATTGTTAGTTAAAATATTATTAAAATTATAATTATTATTATTATCAGTATTATATTTTTTTTAAATTATTAATGTTGTTTATAATAGTTTTAAAGTTTTTAATAATATTAATATTTATACAAAAAATATTATTAATGTTATTGATAACATTATTATTATTATTATTATTATTATTATTATTATTATTATTATTATTAT
>Ga0209700_107092_pt1 | contig 16346 bp, 5 predicted proteins | sample SiratroredBW_FD_187528 | JGI IMG/M metagenome (GOLD analysis project Ga0209700, IMG submission 187528) | Root nodule microbial communities of legume samples collected from California, USA - Siratro red BW (SPAdes) (version 2) | ecosystem: Host-associated > Plants > Roots > Nodule | place: USA...
AAAAGAAAAAAAAAAAAAAAAAAAACAGAAACAGCTGTCTTGTGTACGGAATCAAGTGTTGGGTCTGATTGTGTCCCGCCTAATAAAGGCTGTAAGTGTGGGCCCAAGGAACCACAACTTCTGCTTTCTATCTATTAGAAGATTATATTTTCAATTTCATTTACTATTTTAAATATTATTAATTTGTTTTTTTAAATTAATATAATTTCTTTCGTTAGATCAATATTAACAATCTTTTAAAAATATGTTATTAAATTTTAAAGTAATTTATTTAATAGTGTGGACCCTATTGGTATATTTGATATTAATAGGATTAAAGTATGTAAATAAATTTTTGAATCCAGAGTTCACTAAAAATCGTTAGGTTTAACTTTATTCTTTAAAATTCATTTATACCTAATCCTATTCAATTACTGTCATTTTAGTGAATTTTACTAAAATACGGTATACAAATAGGCTTATGTTTTTACTTTTTTATAAGATCAATTGTTGTTAAATTCGATAATAAACTACATAAAACCATTAATCTATTATAAAAATAGTTATTGGAATTATATATACATTTTTATTTTATTAAATATAATATATTTATCTATTTATTTCAAAAAATCCAATATAAATAAAATCCAAATAAATCTCCCATTAACTTTAATAATCTATATCCAATTAATTTGATAAATCAAATCATGTATATAATGTTAAAATATTAAATTCGAATTAAATTGGATTCACGAGGTTAGACTCAGATTTGAAAAAAAGAAAAAGAAACCTTCCTCAGGCTATAATTTATTATTATATTCACTTTCCTTTCAATCATGGACTGCGTTTTTCTCATCGCTTTTGATGACTAATAAGATAAGATGTCGCGCCTATAAAATCAGCACTCTCATATAAAACAGATAATCATCACAAAGCTACGATTTAATTTAATTTAATCAATAGATGATGATTACGAATGTCTTCATTGTTTTCATTCACAGTTATTGCTATGTGACTTTGTTACTTTTTATTATAATGAAGATTTAAATTCATTGTTTTCTAGCCAATTATATATCTCACAAAAGTGGTAATTAAGTAATATCTCAAAATATGGACTGAAGTAAAAATAATAGACAAACAACATAGAGAGGAGAAAAAATAATTAACTTCATACGTAGAAGAATAAGAAAATAGAGTGAAAGTATGATAACAGAAAATAAATATAAATTTATAATTTTCTTGTAATAATAATATATTATTATATTTGCTGCCCACAAGGTTGTTATGTTATGGGTGCAGAGAATAAAACAGTTATCATGAGATGAAAGAATGGAGGAAAAAAGAGGAACGAAAGAAGGGATTGATGATAGGTCAATATAAAACAAACGAGGAAAAAAGAAGACATAAAGTGGGCTTGACATATTTTATGATTTTTCATATTTTCAATCTCAAAAATTATCAATAATTAACTAAGGAAGCTCAGATGTATTGAATCTTTTAAAATCTTAATTTTTTTAATAAGAATATATGAGTAATGAAAAATAAAAAAATTGTTATTATTTATTTTTCTTCTCTATGGAATACTTTCTATTTTTACTTTTTAACTTTTTTTTTTCATTTTTCTTTATTTCATTTACATCTGCTAAAAGGAGAATAAAAAATTTGAAATTTGAATGAAGATAAGATGAGAGTTTGTATGGCTGGAGCATGCCTGGATATAAGGAGGGACAGATCATACATCAGTGCATTGTCTTATCAACAATCAAACTCCAACGTTAAAGATAAGACCAAACTCAGTTCATTGTATTTGTTACGGCAAAAAGACGGAAACAGAAAGGAAAGTACGGAAGAGAAAGATGCTTGCTTTACTTGGTAGGTGAGACATAAAATAGAAAGCCAAAGAAAATAAAAATAAAAATAATTGTGTAAGATATGTAAAAAGTAAAAGGATATAAACAGTTTGTTCTTATTTTTTCTTAACCAAATAAATTTGAGAAAATAGTTAGTATATATTACTTTTTCCTCTTTTTTATCATGTTCTTCTTTTAACAGATAGGTTAAAAATCAAACATTCGGAAGTAGATTTAGGTGTTAACTTTATGTTGATAAGTAGATTTTGATATAAGAAAGGTTGATTATGAGCTAAATATAGATACTGATATATATATATATATATATTTAAATTGAATGTATGAGAAATGATGTATTTAATGGAGACTTTCAACTATATTAATAATATATAAAAAATTGTTAACTTATCCTATATTTTGTGTTATGTTTATTTTTAAATTTATGATAATCATATATTATCTAAGATCAAATGATATTATGATGATCTTTTATGATGAATAATGAACATAATGCAGTTTATGTCTTTGTTTCGAATAATACTTTGTTATAGTTACACATTGTAAAATTTATATGAAAATAGATATATTTTAAAATATATGAAATGTATGTGAATATATGTTTATATATATATATATATATATATATATATATATATATATATATATATATATATATATGTATGAATAAAAAACAACTTAAAAAATATTAAAAAGTAACTAAAATTATTATTTTTTAAATAATAAACAAAAGAAACAGAATTTGCCAATAATAAATCATAAATTTGTATAAATATCCACAACGTTGATAAAGAAACGTAAATAGTAATACTATTTTGTCATTATATCTAACCTTTATAAGGTATTTTATACGTAACACTCTTGTCACACTTTCAAAGTCAAGTAAAATTCGATATATAAATTACATTGAATCAATTACCTAAATCTAATTACTATGCGTTACTTATGTTATACTAATCTAAAAATAAATATTTAGTAAGCTATTTCAATTTCCTATGTATTCCTCAACTCAATGTTTCATTCTGATTAAAATATTTTTTCAATTTATTGATAAACAATCCCCTTCCATGTGCAACTCTTATCTCTAGGTATGACTTTTCATAGAAAATCATTTCTACCATCATATTATAAATATATCTAAAATAAAAGTATTTAATTTTATTTTCGTATCGTCAATTTAATTTCGAATTATATATATATTCGATCCGAAATGAACAAAAACTCGTGAATATCTACTTACTCATAAACATAATCCTGACTCTTAATCAAATTGCTTTAACAAAAAATTACCACACACAAAATATATATTATTCATACATATGAGCGGGAGAATAAAAAACTCACACACATACTCATGACTAAGAAATAAATTAGGTTCAAACTAAGTCAATATGTACATAGGAAAAAGGTTTTATTGAACTAAACGAGTCCTATTCAATTAATGTTAAAAATTTAATTAGATTATCTTTTATTAAATGAAGATTCTTTTTAAAAAATTAAAGTATATTTTTGAAGTACCAGTTTCAATTGAGCAGATAAGAATTTTTTTATATATTAATTTTTTACGTATAAAAGATAACTTGTGACACTCTATTTTTGTAAATAAATTAAATTCTAAATTCTGTAACCTGTTATCCTACGTTAATAAAACATTGCTAAGATTGTTTTTTCCCACGAAGTTCAGAAATTCTTTCATCCAATACCTTTTTGCCAGTGTGAATAAACGGGACCTCATCGTTCCCACTTTTCAAATTAAATAGTTCATAAACATTTTTTTTCTCAGTGATTCGCGTTGCGCACCGTCCTCTGTTGCGAGCTTGAATCTTCTTCAGCTTCAGCTACAGCTACTTACGGTTTTTCCAACGTTTCGTTTACCCTTTTAGGTCTGAGAGAAACCCAGTTGCCATCTGCCATGGAGGATAGAAAAGTTTCGATTTTCCTTTGATTGGGCATAAGTGAGCAAAGAGGGTACTGAAGCAATGCGTAGATCGATCGCGTTTCTCGCTCACCCACGAGTCCTCCTTCTCGTCCTTGTTCTATCAATTTTCCTCATTTTTACATATACTGGTTCTACTACTACTTATGGTTCTACTACTCCCAAACTGGTGCGCCATTTAACTCTTTATCCTTGTATAGTTGTTATTCGGATCTGTTTTGGGCAATTGGGCCGGGTTTCTGGCATAATGCTGGCATTAGAGTGAGTTTGATAGTGTTTGGTACTTTTTGCTTTTAGTTTGTTTTCACTGATCTGAACATTCCATTCCAATCGTTTGGCGCGTTGTTTGTATCTATACTTCCTTCTTTACTTTTTTTTTTTCTGATAGAAGGAAATTACAATGCGCGTTTTTTGTGTTTTTAATTTTGCTTACATTATCTGTGATGGCTCACTAGGAAGTGCTCCTCTGAAACAAAACTGTTATAATGTAATTGAACGGTACTGCTTTCGGATGCATTTTAAATTTTGCCATTGTAATTAGTCTTAATTTTGTTGGCTACCCTTCTATACAATTTGACTCGATTCTGTGGATTGTGCCATAGCTGTGTAGCATGCTTATGCATTATGATCTATACTTTAGGGTCCAAAGCAGGACATGCATTTAGTGCTCATAGAAGGCTGTGATAGAAATTGGTGAAGACACAGGGTACTAGGTTAAGATAGCGTATGGGTGGAAGAATGTGACATAAATAGAAAGAGGACGGTATTCTGATGAGAAAAGCAATAGGAAAAATGTTATAGTCCAAGGGCAAGCAATGCTGCCTGAGTCAACTTTATCATTTGATTTCAGTTTGAGTCTTCAGCTGAAATCAAACAATCATATCTTCTGTTCAAACTTCCTCGTTCCCAGCTTATCATGAGCATTCCCTGCTTTTGGTGTGTTACCCTGATTTATATTTGAATGAATTTCAATTTAGGTATGTATTTTTAAAATTGGAACTTGCTTCTTTAGTTGTGGTGATAGCTCTCTATTTGGTATAGGTTCATTGGTTAAAGTTGTATCTCGAGTCACAATCTAAATATAAGAGGTTTTTTTCATGTGGATCTGTATTGAAAGCATTATTTATTAACACTAAATATCCATGAACATTAAACTGTGACTCATGTTTTGGTGAGAATAATCTTAAAAACTATCTCGTTTAAGAGTAAATCCTAAAATCGTTCTAATGTAAGAGTAGTTTCTAAAAATATTTTCATTCAAGACAATGATTTAGATTTACAATACAACATTAGATTAGGAGTCTATTATTTTGTATAAATAAATGTTATTGCTTTAGTCTTTGAATAAGATCATTGTATCAATTTTTTATGCTTATATTTCAAGGTTATTTCTTTTTGTCATCACTCTTTCTATGTAAAACCTTGTAATTTCAACATAAGGTCATCGGTAAATTTTTCAAACTTATGATTTCCATCTTAACTGATAAACTTTTCCCTTTTCTGATGTAGGTTGTTGAGGAGAAAATAGAACAGGTTCCTGAAATTACACATAGAGTCTTCTTGGACATTGATATTGATAAACAGCGTTTAGGTTGTCTAGCACTATTTTAGAACTTTTACCATATGCAATCATTTGAATTAATTTGACTCACAAAATGCCTCCTGCAGGTAGGATAGTGATTGGATTATATGGCGAAGTTGTACCAAAAACTGTGGGTATGTCAATGTTCTTCTATTTCAAGTTCTCCTTTTTGCAGCTTAATTGCATAAAGAATATGAATTTTCATTTTGCCTGAACCTAGAGTTAGCTTCTTTAATATTTGTACGGGTGTCTAGACTTCAGTTATTTCTGAACATTCAAACTTAAATGTGCTTGATGAAGATTTCTGTTGGATATATACGCTATTTACATATTGTAACCTTTACTTATACTTTACAACAGTGCAATTTCTAATGACTGAATTTTCTTTCTGCAGAAAATTTTCGAGCTTTGTGTACAGGTAGCTGTAGTCTCTTCATCTTGTTATTAATTTAATCCCGCCTTGTGCTTGCGCTGATCAGGAGTGTTCCATGTTGTGTAGGGGAGAAAGGAAAGAGTGAAAATGGCTTAAAGCTTCATTACAAAGGAACACCATTTCATCGGATAGTATCTGGTTTTGTGATTCAGGGTGGAGACATTGTTCATCATGATGGTAAAGGGTCTGAATCTATTTATGGTGGCACCTTTCCTGATGAGAATTTCAAGACCAAACATTCTCATGCTGGTGTGTAAAAATTTGCTTGGTTGCAAGCATTTCATTTTGTTATTAATATTTTAGAACTTGATGTTTTTCTGTCATTTCTAAGATGTTTTTTGACTTGTTTATATGAAATCATACTCCCATGATTTCAGGCGTTGTCTCTATGGCAAATTCAGGACCAGACTCCAATGGCTCACAGTTTTTCATCACCACGGTGAAGGCCAGTTGGTAAGTTATTTTTGTCCTGATATTGCATGGTTTAGATTGGACAAACTAGAATGGGGAACAAATGCAGTTGGATTAAGTTCTCATAGGTTAAGTGCAGTTTTTTAAAGGTTTACACACACGCGTGTAGCAAACAAGAGTTTTTCTTATAGAGAACAGGAAAAACTATTAATCTAGATCACACAACCTTAATGGATTATTAAGATCAAAATTTACTTAGTAGTCAGGTCACGATTTTTAGATAACTACTTAAAAGTCTTAAATGTATTTATTTATTTTTAATCTCATTCCTTGGAATATAATTTATTTTTCTGATTTGTGCTTCTCATTTATCACAGTGACATGAGTTCTCCTTTGATATACTCACCGTATATAGATAGGTATTGTTTGGGATCTAAGCATAAAAGGATAATTCAACCTAAAAAACTAGTCTTACTAAGAAGGGGAGTCTCAAGACTTAAATACACCACATCAAGTTGTTCATTCTACTTAATGTGAGATTCCTAGCACCTTAATCCAGGTCATAAATGCCTATAACTCAACTCTTAATGGAAACACTAATTGTTAGGATTTAAGCACAACAAAGCCTAACCAAAATACTAGTCCATTTGGTGGGGGAGTCATAAAGCCTAAGTAGCGGATCAAGTAGTTGATTTTACTTACTGTAGACTCCAACAAATAGACTCAACCTTTGAATTTGTTATTATAAAGGAAAGATATATATGCTCATTGGGTCACCATCACTAATTAATACTTATTAGCATGTTATGATGTCAATTTAGATGTAAATATTGCAGGTTGGACGGAGAACATGTTGTATTTGGCAAGGTTGTACAAGGCATGGATATTGTGTATGCAATTGAAGGGGGAGCCGGAACCTACAGTGGAAAACCCAGAAAGAAGGTGGTGATAGCAGATTCTGGGGAAATACCCAAGAGCCAATGGGATGAGGAAACTTGAACTTCCTCTGTTTGGTAACCCAACACTGACACATGCTTGGGTTATGGGATGGCAAAAATATTATTTGGCTTGATTCATGGTCTAAACCATGGTTTATAAAATATAGTCCAAACATGCCAACTTGACTTAGAAGAGAATATGTAGATTGTTATTGTTAAAAATACTGAAATCCAGTTTCTTTTATATGTAACCATCTTAGCAGCATACTGTATTTGGTATTTTTTTAGTCTGTTTTATGTTTTTCTGTTTATTATATTTTTTAAAGGCCATTTTTGTGTATGTATATTTAACACTTTATATTTAACGCAGTCGTCTGTTATAGAACAAGGGGAAGAATTATTTTATTTAAATAATTTTTTTGCCACACGTTTTCTAACTAGCAGATAGCTGATTTGATTTCATCCTTCTATTTCTCTTTCGTTGTAAAAGAAAATGTACAAAAGTAACATACACTTAAAAGTTATCAATTTGGAAAAGTGGCTTTAACGACAGTTAACTTTCACTAGATGCCAAATTCTTGTGCTGTCAGAGGCTAATGTTTGCTCTTAACAATTTTATTTGACTAAAGATTTAAATTCCATGCTGAGCGTAGTTTATTTAAAATTGGGCAAATGTTTTCACAAGTATGATTTAATTTGGAAGTTTATCTAATACTATATGTTACGATGAAAAAAAAAAATCTACGTCTAAATAAATGAATAAACTTAAACTTATATATAAGTTGATGCGTTTGAAGATAGTGATTATATTATATACAATATACAAAAATATTAAAAATATTACATATAACAATAAATTAAAATGATTATTATTATTGACTTATACTAATAAATAAACAAATGTATTAAATCTTAAAAGGCTTTTTAAGTTATTTAAAACTTAACATTTTCAGTTACATATAAAATTTAGAATAATATCCTAGCTCATTCATTAAATAAATTTAGCTTGACATAAATTATAAAATCTAATAAATTGTCTGACATGCTTGTAATCAAAGTTTAAGGATTGTACGTGTTTAACTTATCTCGCATCATTGATTTCGATGATTTTTGTTGTTGGCTGATACAAAAGGTGAGACAGAAAACTGGCAGCACTAGATAACAACTTGAGGTCTAAAAGCTGTGTTGAAATTTGTGCAGATTAATCCCTTGAATAGAAGCAGATGAAATAGAATTTGGTTTATTGTTAGAGTTGAAAGCAATGCAATTGAAGACAACAAATGATTTGTATTATTGGAAGGGCTGAGATCTGGCTATCATAAGAAAGAGCCAAAGCCCACATGCTTTTTCTCTGGGCTTGTGCATATATATTATTATTTATTAAGAGTAGAAGAATTTATCAGTACAGCACACACTTTGACAGTTGTTGGAGAGATATTCTGTATTTTTGGATCAGCAGGTATAATTTGTGATAAAATATTTCTTAATTATGGTGAGTGGTAAGGTCTATTCTGATGAAATATTTTTAAAGAATATTCCGGATATCAATATATTTCTTTTAGATAGATCATATAATAATTACAATCATAAATGAAAATATTGTCTTTAATATTCTTGGAAGGAAAAGTGCAATCTTAGTTTTGTAACTGATGTTTATTACCATATCAGGCTGAGCAGAAACAAAGTAAAAAGGCAGAAGGGCATGGAGTCTGAAAACATGTGGATCGCAGATCAGAGTTTTTGAACAGAGTACGCAGTGTCTCTGAATTTGAAGGTTCTTTTGTCGTAATGCATAACATAACGCAACGATCATCCATGTGCTTCACGTGATCCATCCTTTGCCTTGCTGTCTCCTCTTGCATCCTCTTCTTCCACTGCCTCTCAAACTATGAATCTTCTTCCCCCATAATAAAATAATAAAAAAAGCAACGTTTCTTTCACTATAAGTAAAATAGTGTATGATACACAAAAGCATCTCAATCACGTATAAGAGAATATCCTCACAATCAATTAATACTGTTTGAAGCAAACACTTGTATAATAATATTTTAATGCAAGGATAATTTCATTTCACCCACTTGCAAGAAAAGAAAATACGAAGTATGATATTTTAATTAATCCGATTAAATTTCAGTTAGATTAACACGTAACACTACACCCAGATTACAAAATTCAAAACTTTTGCTGCATTATCTTTGTTTGGCCCATCAGATCCATTAGCCTTTCCCGAATAATCTGCAGTACATTATTGGTGAGGAGAATTTCACTTAATACATAATTGTATTCAATGTACTTCGATTCATCATAACAAATTAACAATCTAGACACGGAAATTTTGAGTTGAAGAGTGCCACCAAACAGTTCAGAATTGAGTCCAACCAAACACAACATCACCTTAGCCAGCCACCATTCAAACGTGAGACTCTCAAACTCTGTTTTTTCTGTTCTCTGTGCTGTTTGTGTGTGTTGGGGTGCGTTATCATGATGGGTGGCAACGAGGATCCGAACAACAAAACCGATTCTCCATTCGAATCCTCTGCATCGCAACCCTTTCTATCGAAACCCTCGTACCCTTCTTCGACATCTTCGGCAGTGGAAGAAGAATCAGAGTCAAACCAGCAATATCATCACATCACTTACAATTCAGGTCCTCGCTCCTTCAAGGACCTACCTTTCCTCATCCTCTTCCTTCTCTTCATCATCGCCACCTTCGCCTTCGGCATCTTCGCCGTCTTCCACCGAAACACCAACTACCCTTCTGTCTCCTCTTTCTCCTACGACCCCACCTCCTCCTCCTGCGTCCTAAACCCTTCTTCCTCTTCTTCCTCCTTTTCCCTGTGGCTTTCCCTCGATTCTTCCTCGCACTTGGTGAAGGGTCTCATATGGACCCTCGTCATCACCTTCGTTCTCAGCATCCCATTGTGCTGGGCTTTGCTTCTCTTACTCAAGCATTACACCAAACAGATTGTCTACGCCGCGATTCCCTTCTTCATCGCCATCCCTATTTTCCTCAACGTCTATTGGTTCGTCGCATGCACCCTCGGCTCGTCTTGCAGCGCTGCTTTCCCCCTCGCGTACCGGATTATCGTCATGGTCTTCGTCTTCTTGGTGATTGGGGTCGTCGTGTGGATCTTGGTCGTGAATTGGCATCGCGTGGAGCTCACTGTCAGCATAATCGGGGTCGCTTCCCACGCACTTTCCAGGAATTTGAACTTGTTCGGGGTGCTGCCTTGTTTGATTATCGGGCTTCTAGTGTATTACGTGCCCATAGTGGTTTTCGTGGTGTTTGCGAGGTTTAATGGGAAGATTAAGGTGAAGAATTTGGAGAGCGGATATGCTTGTGTGTGGAAGGAAGATTCTTGGGTTCCTGCTTATTTTGCTTTGGCTATTCTCACCATGTTGTGGTCTGCGGCAGCTATGGTTGAAGCTCAAGTTTATGTCATCAGTGGCACTATTGCTAATTGGTATTTCTGTAAGGATCATGAAACTCCTAAGCGGAGTATTCGAACTTCTCTCAGGTCACCATTGTTATTTTTGTTTGCTTATATCATGTTTCATTTAGACTCCACTGTTAGATTGGTTAGTTTGGCTTAACTTGTGTGCTTTGATTTGCTTACAGAACATCTTTTGTTTATATATCAATTTCCACTTCATAAATTCTTACTCCAGAAGTCTAGTTGGTTTGAAACGTTTTCTTTAATTCCATTTTCAGTAATTGTTTAGCTCTTGCTGGTTGCTTTGAAAATTTCTTAGTTCAAGATTGCTCTTACTGTTGTGTGTCTTTAAGCTTCTGAATATGGTTCCCTCTAGTGTACTGATGAAAAGAAGTGTTCAACTGTGTTGACTGGTTGGTTGCTTTTCATTTAGGAAGACATTAACTGTGGGAATTTGGCTTGCAGAAATGCTTTTGGTCCTTCTTCTGGCACTATATGTTTGTCGGGATTGCTTATCTGTGTTGTTCGAGTGGTGCGTTCTGCGGTTGACAGTGCAAGACAAGAGGATATTCCCGGGATAGTGAACCTTGTGCTGCGGTGCTGTGTAAATGCCTTACTGACAGCAGTTGATTTTCTCAACAAGTTCACCATAAACTTTGCTGCAATAACTGGTGAAGCCTACTGCTCTTCTGCAAGGATGACATATGAACTACTAAGACGCAATCTTCTCTCTGCTGTTTTCGTGGAGACCATCTCTTCTCGCATCCTGGCTGGAATTGTTTTTGTCTTTTCTGCAACATACACGATTGTGGTACGTGATGCTAGCATGAAATTTGTATTAGAAATGTGCTGTGATTTGTAAGTTCTTGGCACGAAATAATTTGTATAGTAACTAAGGTTAGGTTTCGGTATGAAAAAAATTATGGAATTGAAGCTTTCTATCATGACAATAGTAAATAGTTAGTAGAATTAATGCTCCTACAAAGATTGTGATAAGTCCTATTTACTAGGAATGTAAACTATTTCAGCTAGTAATTCAGTAAGATGGAAACAATTGAAGACAAATAATTCTTGCAAGTGTTAAGAAAAATGAAAGAATAAACCCATCAGGTTACAAAAATCCCATTCTTTTCTTCCTACACATTTGAGTTCAATCCAATGCAAGCCAAATGATGAAATTATAGTTTGAACCTACGAAATTAGATTAAGCTCAGTTCCCTGACTCAAGACCTTGACTCAAATTAATATTTTATAATTCCCTAGACATAATTAGGTCTTAAGCACAGGGGAAGAGTCTAACCTAAAAAACTTGCCCATTAGGTGGGAGAGTCTCAAGATTTAAGTACTGTATCAAGTAGTTTATTTTACTCAATATGGGACTCCTTGAAATGTCACAAATCTTAATTCCTGTACACACCCATACTTTTGGAAAACAATTTCAGTTATAGTCTATGCCCAATGTTCCAATTGCCACACAAACCTACGTTCAATTGCTATACCCAAAAACTAAAGAAACACCAAAAGTAAGTAGAAATATGCACAAATTTCATGGAATAAACTTGTATAACAATCTCATATTTACATAAAGATTCAATTTAAGTTCATCAACCTAATATAGCCTAGAGAGGTGTGGGTTACGGAAGGTAAAAAAAAAAATAGAAAAACAAGAATATGGATGGGGTAAAATGAATGTATTCCTAGATCCTTCCCAAGAACTCTAGAGCTTGAAGCATGTTTTGGAACTCTTTGGGATCTTCTATTACCTCAGGTAAAATCTGACCCATTGAGTTTGAACATACCAACCCCTGTTGTATTCCAGACTCTTCTCATCAACTTGAAATTGAGGAGTTGGGTACCTTTAGGATCTTACCAACCCATGTTGTATACCATCCTCTTTGCTCACCGGCTCGAGACTGGGGACTGTATCTTCATAGGAATTAGGTCAACCAGTAGGAACCCGAGCTTTTACGAACGTACCACACTCATGAACAGAATGCCACCTAAAATAAATTAATGACATATTGAAAGAAATCTTTGATAAATCGGACCACCTTGATCATGATACTTGATAGCTTGGAAAACAAGTATATCCTTTGAGAACCAAACTACCCTTGAGTTTATAAGTACCAAAAGAATTCTCACAAAATGATAACTACCCTTGTGTTAATAAATACAAAAAAAATTCTCACAAAACGATAACTTATTCTGAAGCAACCTAGAGACTTTGACCAAAACAACCTCATATGCCTTCTTTTGGTCAAAGATTCAAAATACACTCTTAGCTTGCAACCTTAAGTGCCTAGTGTTGCCACTGACTGGAAACTCTTGAGCCCGACCCTTGGTGCTGGCGTTCTAGCGATGGACACTCCAAAATAGTATCTTTCTGTGATTTCAGCAATTGATGCTATGGAGAGCACCTAATGATGACCTTCTACTCCCAATGCTGAATCGCTGATGATCTAGTGCTCAACTCTAGGTTATCTTCATATTTGTTTTTTGCAAAATAAGATTATAGAAGTCGTTAAAATAATGCAAATAGCTTCTAAAAATATAAAATACTAACATTTCACAATATAATGTCAAAATGTAAATCTGAGAAGCTAATTTCCCTAATGATACCGAGGACTACAATTGGCTATAAATCTCCCTTAATTGTAGATTATGATATAGCTCTCTTGTAGTTGTGACACCTGTGGATGTTGACAATTTGCGAGTTACAACATTTTTGTCCATTAACATCTCTACATTTTTACTAGGTAACCATAAATTACTGTCAATTTATATTTCATTTCCTGGTAGTTGTTTTGAGGTTAGAAGGAGGGTTGAGGGAGGATACAAGTCAGTTGATTGAAATCTCATTTTCTTATAAAACTATAGGCTCCGCCAAAATAATGTCATAAAAAATAATATGAACTTTAGGGATAACAAGCTTGTCAGTTATTTAATGGATTTGGTTATTCTGTATTTAATACGTTGTTACTAGTTTGTTTTACTGTTTTATCATTATTTTATGTTTCTCATATCAATGTTTGTCTTGATTGTTTATGTATAACCAGGCCTGTGCCATCTTAAAAGCTGGTACCAATCTTGGGGCTGATTCATATTTTGTGGCTGCAATGGCATGGGTGCTACTGATAACAGTGCTGGGTTACCTGGTGCATGTGCTAGACAATGTAATCGACACAATTTACGTCTGCTATGCGATAGATCGGGATAGAGGAGAGGTTTGTAAACAAGACGTCCATGAGGTTTACGTGCACCTACCCATAAGTAGAAGTCTCAGACAACCTGTTACCGCAAGAACTCTAGGTGTGTAAATAGTTATTGAGATACGAATGTTTTTTATTCCTGAGGTTGCTGTTCTATGGACAGTGTGGAGTTAGAATGGTGTGTGGCTAGTGAGCCCATTGTGCATACTCACTCCTGAATGTTTCTTCTATTAATTTTTGTTTCTAATTTTTTTCTGATTTAGTTAATCTGAAAGTTGGCTTCAGTTTTGTGTAACCTGAATCATGTATATTTTATTTTTGTGAAAGTGGCACTTACACTGTTAATCAGAAAGATTTTTCTGAGGAGAACTAAGCAAAATTTGTATTGCTTTTGTAGCACATTACACTCATTTGTTTGGTTCATTGATTTTCTTTGATCCCCTTTAGGCCTTTGTATACTATTGTCTTAGTCACGAACCAGAGCATAACTATAAAAGCTACAATTCTACAACTTCAAGTATTTATCTGTTACTGCTTCCTTTCGAAGATATGCTTGTTTGTTTTTGAAATGTAAAAGTGGGCTCTCGTGCCCAGCCCAGCCAGTTCAATCATTTCCTGTGCATTGAAATGATTCTGTTTTCTTTATCTCTTTAAAGAAAACCCCTACTTTGAAAATGATTCGGACCGACCTGGTATATTTCTCAAGCCTGTGGGACATTTCCTTTCGGATTGTGTGTTCATTTAGATAAATTATATTTTTGTCATACATTTGATCATGGGAAGTTATGTTAAAGTTCCTTAAAATAAGTTTCAAAAAAACTTAAGAGAATCATAAGTTAATTTGGTATGTTTCTTAAAAGAAAAGAAAAAAAATCTAACAATTTCTTATTGGAGTGGCAGCTAAAAATCAAACTCCAGTTTGATTATGAAAAGAAAAAGCTGTATGTTCTTTATGATACACCAATTGGAGCTCAATATCAGTTCAGTTTTTCCATATGGTGAAGAAGTTCTAATATAGAAGACCAATATCAAGGTAGTTAGGGAACTAATCAATTTTTTTTTATTTTAATTTCTTAAATTCAAAGGTTTAGTGAGTAGTGCTTGTATATAAAAACTTTTGTTTGAGAAAGTGTCTTTTATTTTTATAAATTATTAAAAATGTTACTTTGTTTTTAAATTCTTATTTACAAAAATTGTATAAATAATAAAAATAAATTTTATCATTATCACTATTCCTATACATTTAAAAAAAAATGTGATGTTTTATATGTGAAATACCTTTTCTTAAATAAAAACAAACTTGACAATCACTGTGTGGAAGAGTTGTGATTCAGTGCACATGTTAATTGATCCAATACTCTCGCTGGATAGCTAGTACTCTTCTTTTTTTTCTGCTTTTGGACTGCACAAATTCTTTTTTTTTTTTTTTCTCTCTTAAAATCCATGAATGTGCATTGAAATTGTAACAATAATTCCAAATTCTCCAACAATAATTGGTGAGATCCGATCCATGGAACTGAATGAGTGAGTGCACAATAATTGGTGAATTTGGCAAGATTTTCGATGGAGAAGGGTTTAAGAAATTATTATATAATAATCTAACATCATGGGTTCTTTTATTAATTTTTTAAATGAAAAAATAATTATGCGACATAGAGATTTGTTTTTATTCTAAAGTGTCATAAAGATTGATCGGAACTATACAATTTTAAATTATATGACATTTTCTGATAAGAGAGATGAAAAATTAACTGATCTCGTCTTACTATTGTTCTTCTTCTTATTACGAGCAGCAAGCATTAATGCATTTTATTTTTTCAAGACTTTAAATATTTTATTAGGAGAATACTCTTTTCAAAAACTCATGACCAACTCTTATCCAAATATAAAAATATAGTGTGTAAAGTAAATTTATCTTCATGGTAAATAACACACCAAAAAAAGTGAGTTAAAAAATGCTATAACGTGAAGTATTGTCACACTCCCCTTTCTTTTATCTTCAAAACCAAAATCATACAGAATGAAGAAGAAAGAAGAAATTTGAGGGTTTAGCAAACTGGTTTCAGTGAGCAATTCCAAAAGACAAAAGTTCTTTATTTCTTGGATCCCTTCACGTGAAAGCTGGCACTGGCAAAGTGGCAGTGTCAATTATTTATCTGTCTCTTGCTGGTCCTTCCTCCTTCAGTAGAATTCGCCATCAAGAAATAACCCACATCATTCAAAATCTCCAATATACATAAAATGCTTTTTACCAACGATGGCTTCTATGCTTAAAGTTTGATATATACAGAGGTATTAGCAATTCCACAACTACATTTTTAGTGACAAAGTTTCATATATATATATATCACTCCACCAAAAGCTTCTCTTTGCTTGGCATGCTGGTAAAGGAATATCATAAGCTGATAAAACAATCATAACTACGTACCAACAGGCTACTGCCAGATGAGATTCCTAACGATACACAAGTTCAGCAAACTCAAGACTGATGCATCAGTGAGGTCCAAAGTAATATGTTGAACATATAATATATATATATATATATATATATATATA
>Ga0209700_107093_pt1 | contig 16344 bp, 4 predicted proteins | sample SiratroredBW_FD_187528 | JGI IMG/M metagenome (GOLD analysis project Ga0209700, IMG submission 187528) | Root nodule microbial communities of legume samples collected from California, USA - Siratro red BW (SPAdes) (version 2) | ecosystem: Host-associated > Plants > Roots > Nodule | place: USA...
TTTTTCATGTAAAAACGGGAGCAAAGAGCCTAAGTTATCTTAGATAGTCGACGAAATAAGCAACTACATACCCTGACATTTCATGAACATTCAAATTAACGATTAACAGTATACAATCTTCAAAAATTGATCAAATTTCTCATATAACTATGCATTATCGATTTTGTATGTGTTGATTGAAACACAAATTCAAAGAAAAATCAATACCTATGAAGTATCATTAACGTGATTCTACCAAACTGACTTTCATTTTAACTTGATTTTTTTGTTTATTTTCAGGTAATTAAAAATTATTTTGAAAAAGAAATGTCAGTCAAGGGGTAGGATTTGAGCACAAGTAATGGCAAAAACGTTAAACATTTTCCTGCAAATGTTTTTCAACAGCTTTTTTACCTAAAAGTCAAATAAAGATAATTTCTATATCTGGGTATTATCCGATTTCTTTTTCTCAAAATGACGAGTAAAAATCTATCATATCAATAATTTTATCAAGCAATGCTTGCACAACACATCAACAAATATTTCAACACATGTCAGCAAGAAAAGCAGAAGCTTCACAAGCCATAAAAGAAATGATAGCATTGACTAGTCTAGGATTTGAAAGTCAACATATAATCTGAATGAACTAATTGATTTGGAAATTGAGTATACCAAGGAAACAACAAAGCAGGCTCTGGTAATCACACAAAACAGGTTTTTATGCCCTTTTCACAACCTGTCCGCTTCATATAGTCATACATACATATACTCTTGGATCGGAAAAATATTGATTTCAATTGAACCATTGCAGGCTGCAACATCATATATATATTCATATACACAAACAATATCTTAATGTGACAGTAACTGTGGTGATGCCTCGTGACATGTACTGTACCTCGTATGTGTGATGCTGCTATTTCTTATCTGTTGTGACGCCAACAACAACATTGCTCACCTACGACAGAAAGAAAGATTAAGAATTATATATGCAGAAAGAAAACCATGTCCTGATTAAAAATTAAAGGCAATAACAGTTACCAATTTCCCACTTGAATCCACAGACATTGGATTTTCTACTACTACTGTTTGAGTTTGAGATTGAGGCATTGACTGCAGGTTGAAAATTAATGACATAATCAGAACAAAATAATGACAAAAATACACATGATGACACACATATATAAGAATAAAAGCTTACTGTTGAAGTAGAAGGCAATGTTCCAGCATTGGTTGTCCCATTGGGTCTATGGACAGGGATTGGAAGCCGTCCATTGTTCGTCTACAAAAGATGGAAAAGAGGAGCAAAAGTGACAAAACAGTAAAAAAAAGCAACTAAAAGAATTAAACAAACAATATACACACACATAAGAAACAGAAGTTAAAAAGTCTGAAGGAGAATGACAATCTCGTAATTATTTATTCAGTATATAAACCCTTTACATAAGCATCAAAGATTGATTGAAATTCAAGAAAGTTAGCCAAGAGGTAAGGCGCATATAGGCTCCCATCTTTCAGGCTGGATCCCAATCTCTGAAGAAAACATGAGATAACTCGAATGACCATGTTCTTGAAGAATGACAAGGACACATATGGTAACAGTTCGAAATAGCAGAATAGCTAAATATCTTCAAATTATCTAAACACAAAAGCCTTTCCAGTTAGAAAACATGGGTCATACATGAATATTGTTAGGAGTACCACATTGAGTAAGATAAGGTACTTGATGTGGTACTTGAGATTCTCCCTCCCACCTATTGGACTAGTCATTTGGGTTGGGCTCTACTCTAGTGTTTAAGTCCTAACAAATATCTACAAGCAACATGCATGCCCTACACCAAATTTTATACTAAAAATTCGATGCTCAGATTAACATAATTCTATCAATAAAAACTTACACTTACATTAGTAATGTAGTGACAAATAGCACATTTGACTGAGGGAGCTCCGTAAGGATACATGAGGGCTGTCCGGCAGTTCCCACAATGGACATGGGCTACTTGATTAGATGCTGTATAAGGCCAGATACAAAGTGCATCAACGGATAGTCAGTAAACAACTAATTGAACAAGAAGCATAGGTTATTGAAATATAACAAGGAATTTATCTTTGGAATGACATTAGAATAAGAAAACATAAACAGTTAAAGCAATATTGCCTAAGCATCCACCATCTTGTAGCATGCAAAGTAACATTTTATGAATGTATGAGGTCCTTGTGGTAGCTGTAAAGTGTAGTAAAATGAATTGCACTCATCAATACAAACAGTTACCAAGAAAAAATGGACAGAATGAAAATGACACTAAACTTGGACTAAAGGAAAGTAACTAATGTGCCGTTCAGAATTATTAATATTGGAATTTAAAATGAAAAAAATATTATGAAAGTGTAAATTTTTTAAACAAAGAAATAAAACTGAATGCTGGATTAACAAGTAGCTGACTATAGATATACCTGCCTGCCATTTATTTACACTGTCAGTTTTTAGATAATTGTGATTAAGATTGTTCTTCCAGACTGTAAGCAATACAAAAGGGCAGAGAATGGATGTAAAGAATAAACATATCCATTGATTGATCATGAAGGAAGAATTGATGAATGTGGCGGCTGCTTTTTGTTTTGGTGGGGAGGGGGGGCTCTGACACAGAAACCTATTTTCTATATGATAAGCTGGAAAACGAATTCACTAAAAGAAAAGGTTCAAAATTCACATAAAAAAGTTGTTTCAGGCTTCAAAGCCATGTATTATTCCCATCCTTTTATCCATTTCTACTTCATTAGTGCTCATCCTCCATGCTATCCATTGTCCAACATCCATTCATCGGCTTAGGAGCCTGATTCTCACCTTATTTGGAAAGCATTTTAGCAAAACTAAACCTCATTTCAGTCAATACACCCAATGAGTTCAAGGTCTTAATGACAGTGCCGTAGATATATTGGATTTTGTTTTCACCAAATCTGCTTGTTGAGCTTCATTTTAGCCTTGCAAAAAAGGCTAAGGAATTGATACTTCGAGTTCAAACCCTAAAGTTATACCAAGCAGGGTGAGGGTCAAAAGCTCCTAGAATCAATCAAGGTTGTCAAAACCATAGATGTTAGATGTTAGATCCTACTATCATCTAAAACTATATTCAATAATACACACACAACATGCGCAGGTAAAATGAGACAAGGCCCAATAACAATTAAATGGTGATAATAAGTGTTATATAATACACTTTTATCTAAAAAAGTCACAGAAACAAGTGGAGAATGACAAATATATACCCCAAAACCAGCAGTAAATAACAGGATAAAAACATGGGAATTCAGAATAGATGAAATAACAGAAACTCGATTAAAAAACCAATGGTGGATCTTTGCCACATATTTTGAAGAAGCCAAAATAGTTAAATAAAGTACTCAAATCCAAAGTTTCTGGAAGAAAGGGAGAAGATTCAAAGAAATTGTGAGAGGTGAAATTAGGGTTTAGTTTGGGTGAAAACGGATCTCAAAGCAGAATAAAGAAGTTGTCATTTTAATGTTTAAGGTGTGTGAAAAAATTATGCTCTGGACTTTAATTTCTTTTTGCCTAAACCATCAAAATGCCTTTGGTGGAAGAATAGTACTTGAACACGCATGAATGAGTTCCAAGGGAAACCACCATAACCTTTGGCCAAACCCCAGCCAACGGCAGCCACTACTGTGAATACCATACAAATCTTCCAGTACCAAAGATAGATGAGTTCCAAGGGAAATCACCATAACCATTTTGCCACAATAACCAGCAAGACTAAGCCTTCGTCCTTTTTTAGCTTTACAACAAACTCAAAAAAACAAGATGACCTATTAAAATCTGCAATGCCAAGTGAAAGGAATCTCACATGGTTTTTTCAATCTCATATTCCATCCTAAAAGAATTTAGAACAAAGAAAGGTAGGTCAGGGCAATGCTAGATGAGGAAGACTGAATTGAGGTCACATGACCTACCTCAAAAAGAGAAATCTTCTTTCTAATAATCAAGTTGGAAAACTTCCATGCCCTCAAGTCCAACAATCAAGCATTTCATCATTAAGTCCCCATTCACCTCCTTTAATCAACATAAAGATAAAATACACACACAGAATATACAGGAAATAAAAAAGGTTCACTTTAATGCACCCCTTGCAGACCACTTCAGCAGAATTAGGTAACACCATTCAGTATTAACCATATTCAACCAACAAGTAATCCAACAAATTATCACCAAAATTACAAAATAGAATATACATTTTACCAAGCTAATTAACATGCAATCCACCAAAATCAATATTAAACCACCAACCCTCAATCAAATGTCTGGAAACATTAAAAGTAGTACCTGGAACAAGGTTTACAGTGTGACAGCACGAACATCTCACACTTGTAGCTCCACGAGTGTACATTAGCAACGTCCTACAGCCTCCACAGTAAAGTTGAGACATTTCCATCCCTGCACAAGCATTATTACGGTAAAGATCCTCAGAATAAGCATCAGTGGAGTCGATTACATGCAAATACTAAATCCAGCATTTCTAGCCTAATGTCCCTCATTTGTTCCAAACTGAATAATTAGCTCATACAATAGTTAACAAAGACCGGCAACACAACGAAATATAACTTTCAAGCTCTCCGATCTTAAAATTTCAGTAACAGAAAGTCCAATGAGCTTACCAGGTGGAGGAACAGAGGTAATCGTGTTGCACAATGCACAACAAACATTGGTTGCCCCTCTCGGGTAAAGCAGAAGGCTCCTACAACCATTGCACACAAGTTGGCTCTGCATCGCTGCAAAGTTAAAGACCATTCACCAGCAAAATCAACCAAAATGAAACCACACAACCCCCTACGAGTCGCACACAATTCCAACAAAAATCCCCACTAATTTGTTTTGCAAGTAAAACAGGAATCCAGACCCCGAATGCCTGATCCAAATCAAAAACATTATTCAAGCTTTGAATACATTAAACAGCACAAAACAAAACAATAAAAAACAAATTATGTTCCGATATCCATAACAAAACAGCCCCCAAAAAAAAGTAATAGGAATAACAAAGGATCTGACAATACCTGTGTCTCCCGACCCTTCTCCGACAACCGATTCAGACAACCAAGTCAAACAACAAAAAACAAGAAAACAAAACAAATATATTTCTTTTTTGTTTCGGAGAAAACGAGGATGTGAAGGGAAGAGAAAAGGTTGAAATAGGAATGAAGAAATCTGAAGATATATGCGCAATAAGGAGGTTGAGGATTGAGATTAGATTCTCTTTGGAAAAAAGGAAGAAGAAAATCAATCCAACCCTCTCTCTCTCTCTCTTCAATTTCTGTTACCAATATTTCCTCATCGTCTTCTCGTCCCAAACACACTTTCGGAAATTTCTTCAGCGACGATTAGTCTACCCTTTTCTAAATACTCACGAATGAATATAACATTTATTTAAATATAATAAAATAAATTAATTTCATCAATAACTTCTTATTTTTCATTAAATTAATGAAAATTAACCTACCTAATAAGGTGCTATTATTTTTTCCAAATATACTTGCAAAATTATGCAAAATATATTTTATATGTCTTTATCAATATATATGTGTGTGAGAGAGATATATACGGAAATATATTAAACTTGTTCTCAACGCGGAAGCAGATTTTCTCTTGACGGCAATCCAAAAGTCACCCTATATTTTTTAACCTTATCTCATTTCACAATTTTTGCTAATATTTATATTTATTTCTTTAAGGTTTTATATTAGAAGAAAAAATTCCCTTAAATAAACTACTAATACTCAAGCTGATAGAGATTGATTAATTGAAAATACAAAATTTTAAATATCGCTTAACAAAATGTTTATTTATTAGTTATCTGGTAATAATTAAATTTCTTAAAGAGGAGTGAAACTAAATTAAATGATTTCTTAGTCTTCGAGGCCTGAGAGATACCTTTAATCTAATTGAAGCAAATACCTTAGAGTTGTGATTATAACAACACCTATTCCACGTACATTTTTCACTCAATGTTAAATTTAATATAAGACAAAAAAATTTAAACATGTCATAATATAAAATAATTTATTAATATGTTGCATGTTCATCTATTACTAATCTAACCATTTTATTAATTTGATTAGAAATAGACTTGCAAAGTTCATATTGAGATTTATAAATAAAAAATATATGATTGAAAAATGATACTCGTGCAAGAATTTACCTTTTCATCCTCTTTTAAGCAAATAGTATTAACTTCTAAATTCTAATAATAATGATAATAATAGAAGAATAACAGTTTTGGTAAATATTTTCTTACCTATTTTTTAACCTTTAATAGCTGATTCCCAATTTCTGTTTAACCTCTTATTATATACATTCTTTTGTTCTCTCAGCCATTCTTCTCTTCTTTTCCTTTCAATATTAAAAAGTGGCCATTTATTCTTTGAATTCTAATATTAATATTCTTGTTTCTTTCAACATAAAAAAAATATTCCAAATTATTTTTGTTTTAGTTATCTTATGTTTTAGTTGGGCCAGATCAAATTCATGTAACATGTCATTTTGGTCCGATTATAAATAACCCTAAAAAGGTTTTTGCTTTCTACAGTGTCACAATTATTAGTTGTACCTCTATATTTTTTAAAATAATAATGTTACCCTTTGTGATATATCTCAATCTAACTTTCCCGTTATCTATTTTAAAAACATTTCATTGAAGCTTTCTGGAATGAGATTTAAAAAAAACATAAAACATAAAACTAATTTTTAGAACAAATTTTTCAAAACATATGACATGTTTTCTGAAACAAACTTTTCAAAATAGTTTTTTCAAACAAGCTTTTTGTAACAAAAAATATTTTCTAGAACACTACATAAACATCATCTGTCTTTCCTTTTTGAATTGAGTAATCTAAAAACATTACAAATTTATGGATTAGGATTTTTGAAAGAAAAAAATAAAAAAAACTATGAAACTGTATAATCTCTACAAAACTCAAAGTTTTACTCTCTTTCTCTTCTCACCATCTCTAGCGTCTCCCCTGTTAACGTCACCATTTTCGTTGTGATACTTAGCGACAAGGTCGACTTCGTTGGCAAACTCAGTAATGACAAGTTCGACAACATGCTCGTCGGAATCTTGAAGGAGAACAACATTCGACAATGGGGTGTAGTGGGGACATGGATGCAATAGCAACGTGGGTGCAACGAAGAAGATACAGGGACAACAATGGTTACAACAACATAGTGTAACAACGAAAGGTATTTTAGTCTTTTTGCTGTTAAGACGGAGGTACAAGTAATAATCGTGGGTGCAAGTAATAATCGTGGGGTGCAAGTAGTAAAAGGCCCCTAAAAAAGGCATTCATCAAGGTCCACCTTGCCAAGTAAAGACTTCACCTACATTTGAGAATAATAAAGCCCACTTCAAATATTTCTCACCAATTAACAACTAAATTTAGTTGGTTCGACAACCTTAAGAATTCATAGATAGAATCCACATTTGGCTTCTTAGACTTAACAATTTTTATGGTTCATCAATTTTGCTTTCTCCTAACTATATTAACTTACCACTCACCATTTTGCATTACCAGCAATCATTTTCTCATTCCCATAACAGCCAAACACTCGCAGAATGGCCTCAGAAAATGGAGAAAAACTTGACCTTAGTTTCAACACTGTGTCTGATACCAAGCGGAAAGAATGGATCAATTTGTCCCTCAGGGTGGTCTCCTTTTTGGCCACAGCATCTGCTACACTTATTATGGCACTCAACAAACAAACCAAAAGCTTGGTAGTGGCAACCATTGGCACAACCCCACTAACAATTACTCTCACTGCTAAGTTTCTCCACACTCCAGCATTCATGTCAGTTCTACAAATCATGATTTAAATTTCCCTTTTATCCGTTTATAATTTTCTTAACATGTCTTATTTATGGTGAGGCAGATTCTTTGTGATAGTGAATGGAATTGTCAGTCTCTATAACTTGGTGGTGATAGCAGTGGAGATATTAGGCCCACAATATGATTACAAAGGACTTCGTCTTGGACTCATTGCAATTTTAGACGTGGTACTATACTAACATTCAAATCAGCCACCTCCAATTTTGTTTGCATATTTTTTTCATTTAAATGAAGAATTTAGTTAGAATCTATGGCTAATACAAGATTCTGTACTTGTTATAAATATATAAAGAGTTGTAGTTTATTGGTGAAGACTAAACGCAATGATATATTTTTTGGTGAAGATGACGGTGGCTCTAGTAGCAAGTGGAGACGGTGCAGCAACTTTCATGGCGGAAGTGGGAAGGAATGGGAATTCAGATGCAAAGTGGGATAAGATATGTGACAAATTCGAAGCATACTGCAACCGAAGTGGTGTTGCCCTAATTGCTTCCTTCTTTGGCATCATTCTCCTTCTCATTATTGCTGTCATGTCTATCACCAAACTTTTCAGGCTAAATCGTATTTAGCATCTTTTAATTAATGTATCACATCATAATTGTTTTGGATTTCGTATTCCAAGAATATAGTTAGTCTAGATTATTTAATTTGAAAATATGGTTTGAGAATATGTAATTTCTAATTACATAATAATTTAAAAACATGATCATTTTAGACTGTGTATTTCATGAATATATTTATTTTAAATTATATATTTTGATAATAAAGTTATTTTAGATATGTAACTATTCTGAAGATATAGTTATAATTCAGGAATGTAATATTCGAGAATATGATTATTATTGATGATATAATTTTAAAATATTTTTATTCTAAAAATATATTTAGTTTAAATTACGTAATTAGAGAATATGATTGTTTCTATATTATTTCATATTATGTAATTTAAAAATATAATTTGTCTAAATAACGTATTTTGAGAATAATTTAATCTATTATTTTCCAATTCAATTTAAAAACTTTATTTCTTCAGTTTATTTGTAGTTAATATAACTACAAAATTAATATTATAATATTATTGATATTTTTCTTTGTTTTCTAAATTTTCTATTATATTACATCACATCATTATCATTACTTTTTTTGTTACATTATATAAATTTATCAAAAAAAAAAACATATAAAAAATTTATTAAAGGAGCCCTGCCTTAAAATATTATATATTTATAAGATTAATTGAAAAATAATATCTATTTTTAATAAAAACATTAAATATCATTTTTGCTTCTTATACTAAAGCACACTCTCATTGTTTACTTTTTCACATATTCCATTGATTGGGGCTGATACTTTGCCACTTCACTTTTTAAGAAAAAAAAAAGAGTATGTTTTTGTTTTCATTTTTGTATGGAAGAAATTATATTTTCATTAATGACTATATTTCAATTATATCAATTTTCATTAATATATATATATATATATATATATATATATATATATATACCCTATAAAAGTTATACAGTGTTTAAAAAAAAGAAAAAAATACTCTCAAAATTTACAAAATTCATCATAGGTTTGTTTATTCTTCTCGTTAACATCTCTTCGCACATTTATGTCTTTTTTTTTTGTGTATTTAATTTAGGTAGTTTGTGAGTATCTGTTATAATTTATAAGAAAACTTTGAAAGGGAAAATGGGGTGTGACATGAAAAGGAAGTGATATATTTGTGAGAATTGTTTAATAAATTACTAATTTATTCTTATATTTAATATTTATTTTTTAATTATATAATAATTACTACTATAAATAAATAAAATTGAATAAATATAATTTTTAAGAAATAATTTATTTTTATCTTCTCGACTATTTTTCTTTAATAAAAAATATTTATATTTCAAAAATACACATTTTCACATTACACTAAACAATTTACCAACTTTTATTAATTCAATCAAATTAGTAACACATATCAATAAACTTTATGATTAAATTTGTTATTCTTGATTGAATCAAACTACTTCATCTTTTTCATTCATTTTCACTCTAAATTAGTACAAATCAATAATCTATTTAGTATTTTTATTTAGTATATTTGTTTATAACATTGTAAATATAAAAAATATAAAAAAGAAAAATTCTAAAACATGAAAAATGACCATTGATGTTTTATGTGTGTTTGAATTTGAAGATGAATTTGACTAAGAAAAATATATAGATTTGAGATGACAGTGGTAAACAGTAAGATTCTTTAGACTAAAATAAGAAGGATAGGAAAATTTTGTGAATGGTCTGATAGATGTGATAATATTTTTTTTAATTGATAAAATGATAATATTACAATTTTACCTTTATGATTAAAAATAATTTGAAATAAAATATTTGTTGGATGTGATTGATTAAATTTTATTTTAGATTGAAGAAAATATGAAATTACAAAATTATATTGTTTAATCTTCTTCTAGCTGTTTAATTTATACAACTATTAAAAAATGTATTTAATTAGTCATCTACCTGAATAAAAGGAGGACTTAATGGGCTTAAGTAAGTTTTATTGGGCTTTTGAATTATATTACTGTCAGCCCAATAAGAAAAAATCTTAAAATACAAGACACATTTGTCATCACAAGGTATGGTGACAATATAAGAGACTTGTATGGGACATAATCTTCATGCATAAAGACAAAAATATATTTTTGTTTTTACTACTAGTTTTTTCTCTTCTTTTTAGGAATTATTCATAGATGAATATATGTTCTTATTTTCCTTATTTCTATTTTCCCTCACTTATTTTTGTTTCCTTAACAACTAGGGAGCAAACACAACAATAATAAAGATTTACAATGAAAATTTAAAAAAAATATTTATATTTCAAAAATAAACATTTTGACATTACACTAAACAATCTATCAACTTTTATTAATTCAATCAAATTAATAACATATATCAATAAACTTTATGATTAAATTTGTTATTCTTGATTGAATGAAACTACTTCATCTTTTTTATTCATTTCCACTCCAAATTAATACAAATCAATCATTTATTTAGTATATAACGTTCTAAATAGAAAACAATTTTCTAAAACATGAAAAATGACCCTTGAATTTTTTAGGTGTGTTTGAATTTGAAGATGAATTTGACTAAAAAAATTATGAATTTGAGATGAAAGCGATAAACAGTAATATTGTTTAGACTAAAATAAGAAAGATAGGAATGGTCTGATCGATGTGATGATATTTTTTTTAATTGATAAAATAATAATATTACAATTTTACCTTTATGATTAAAAATAATTTGAAATAAAATATTTGTTGGATGTGATTGATTAGATTTTATTTTAGATTGAAGAAAATATAAAATTAAAAAATTATATTATTTAATCTTCTTCTAGCCGTTTAATTTATACAACTGTTAAAAAATGTATTTAATTAGTCATCTACCTGAATGAAAGGAGGACTTAATGATCTTAAGTAAGTTTTATTGGACTTTTGGATTATATTACTCTCAGCCCAATAGAAAAAAAAATCCTAAAATACAGACACTAGAGAAGTTGTCATCACAAGGTATGATGACAATGTGGGAGACACCATTATCAGACCTTGCCATATCAAGGTATGATAACAATGTGTGAGACACCATTGAGGCTACAGTGGTAGGCGTGACCATAAGAAGTGTCTCTCGTGATAACTGTTGTCGCTTAGCTTGTATGAGACACAATCTTCATGTATAAGGACAAAAACATATTTTTGTTTTTACTATACTGGTTTTTCTTTTCTTTCTAAGAATTATTCTGAGATGAATATATGTTCTCCTTTTCCTTATTTCTATCTTCCAAATCAGTGGATTCAAATAACTCACTTATTTTTTCTTTCTTCAACAACTAGCAAGCAAACACAACAATAATAAAGATTTGCAATGAAAATTTAAAAAAATATTTATATTTCACAAATACACATTTTAACCTTACACTAAACAATCTATCAACTTTTATTAATTCAATCAAATTAGTAACATATATCAATAAATTTTATGATTAAAATTGTTATTCTTTATTGAATCAAACTACTTCATCTTTTTCATTCATTTCCACTCTAAATTAATACAAATCAATCATCTATTTAATATTTTTATTTAGTATATCTGTCTATAAAGTTCTAAATATAAAAAACATAGAAAAGAAAAATTCTAAAATAGGAAAAATGACCTTGATTTTTTTAGGTGTGTTTGAATTTGAAGATGAATATGACTAAGAAAAATATATGGATTTGAGATGAAAGTGATAAATAGTAAGATTGTTTAGACTAAAATAAGAAAGATAGGAAAAGTTTATAAATGGTCTCATAGTTGTGATTATATTTTTTTAATTAATAAAATGATAATATTATAATTTTACCTTTATGATTAAAAATAATTTGAAATAGAATATTTGTTGGATGTGATTGATTAGATTTTATTTTAGATTGAAGAAAATATAAAATTACAAAATTATATTGTTTTATCTTCTTCTAGTTTAATTTATACAATTGTTTAAAAGTGTATTTAATTAGTCATCAAAATGAAAGGAGGACTTGATTGTTAAGTAAGTTTTATTAGGCTTTTGGATTATATTACTTTTAGCCCAATAGGAAAAAAATCCTAAGAAGTGTCTCTAGTGATAAGTGTTAAGAAGTGTTTCTCTTGATAAGTGTTGTCGCTTAGCTTATATGAGACACAATCTTAATGTATAAGGACAAAAACATATTTTTGTTTTTATGGTTTTTATTTTCTTTTTAAGAATTATTCTGAAATGAATATATGTTCTCCATTTCCTTATTTCTATCCTCCAAATCAGTGGATTCAAATAACTCACTTATTTTTCTTTCTTCTTCAACAACTAGGAAGCAAACACAACAATAATAAAGATTTACAATGAAAATTTAAAAAAATATTTATATTTCAAAAATACACATTTTGACATTACATTAAACAATCTATCAACTTTTATTAATTCAATCAAATTAGTAACATATATCAATAAATTTTATGATTAAATTTGTTATTCTTGATTGAATCAAACTACTTGATCTTTTTCATTCATTTTCACTCTAAATTAATACAAATCAATAATCTATTTAGTATTTTTATTTAGTATATTTGTTTATAACTTTCTAAATATAAAAAACATAGAATCCAAAATTTCTAAAACAGAAAAAATGACCTTTGATTTTTTAGGTGTGTTTGGATTTGAAGATGACTTTGACTAAGAAAAAAAATATGGATTTGAGATGAAAGTGATAATAAGTAAGATTGTTTAGACTTCCAATTCGTAGGTAAGAGTTGTGTAATTTTGTATTGGACTTTTAGATTTTTTTTAAAGGACTTAAATAAGATTTTTCAGTATATTTTCTTCCCTGAATAAAATCAGTTCTTTACAATTTTCTGAATAAAATCAGTTCTTTATAATTTTTTATGTTAATCCCCTCATCTCCCTCCATAACACTCTCAATCATGATTCTTAATTAAGAATCAATTATTTCAAGAAATAAAATAGATAGAATAAAGTATAGAATAAAGTATAGAAACAAAGTATAAAAAGGTATGAAGAAGATGAATAGTATGAAGAAGAGGAATAGGTGATTGAATGTTAAAAGCATGACACTTAAATGTTATAAGTGTGAGGAGGTAAAAAGTCAAAAATAAATAAATAAATAAATAAATAAATATATTTGCAATTCTTAATCAAGATTCCTTAATAATAAGAAATAAAATTTGTCAAAATAGGCTTTATTTTTATCAAACTAGATCAGAACTATATTTTATAAATGAACCTCCCAGATCCAACACCTTTTTTTTTTATCTTTTTTTTTTACAAACTTCAATTTATCTTATTTTTTATTATAATTTAATCAAACTTTACTTATAAAGTCAAAGTTATTTTTATTATTTATTCTAAATGACAAAGAAACTAAATAACACAGAAACTAAATAACACAGGTTAAAAAGTTTAATTTCTTATTTTTTATTCTTTTATTTTATCTTTTTTTTCTTTTTTATTTGCAAAAATAATTTTTATTTGTCCGGACGAAATTGGGTGTTGACAACTGCCCCTCCTTACTTAAATTTTACCAAATAATATGAAATTTAAGTTTAGAATATGGGAGTAAAAGATAAGTAAGGACAATAAAATAAATATCGGTTTGAAAATAAAAGACAATAAAATAAATGTAGATAGAGACCGAGACCTTGTACTGAGACGAGAGGGTAACGTACCTTAAACTGACCTTATACTAAGACGAGAGGGTCATTGCTTTGAATTGAACTGACCTTGTAGTAAGACGAGATGGTCATTGTTCCTCTTTTTAACCTTGTACTAAGATGAGAGGGTCGCAAGAATTGATTTTTGAATTGACCTTGTACTGAGACGAGAGGATCGTTCTTCTTTATTTTGACCTTTACTGAGACGAGAGAGTAGTTAATTTTAGATAAATATCCGGACAATATCACTGAGATTACACAACCGTAGAATGTGGAGATACGACATTGAGACCTTTCTCTAATGCAAATTGAAGATACGACATTGAGTTCTTTCTTTAATAGGATACAACATTGAGTTCTTTCCCAAACATAAGGTCGACTTTATGGGTCACCTTCCAATAGCAGAGATATAACATTGAGTCCTTTCTCCCACTATAATGACATTAAGTCATATGAAGATACGACATTGAGTCATTTCTTCAAATAGAGATACGACATTGAGTCCCTTCTCTAATAGGATACAACACATTTCCTTAAATATAAACTGAACTGAAGATACAACATTGAGTTTTTTCTCTTTAGAGATTCGACATTGAATCCTTTCTCTAATAATATTGCATGAAGTTTGATTATTCCTTGTTGCAAGATTATGTTTGATGCATTACAATTCATGAATTTTTTTTGTTTTGTTTTTTATGGGGAATGCATATATGAATGCATGAAATTTGATTTTTCTGAAGAATGCATATTAAAATGCATGAAATTTGTTTGAATATGAATTTTTGATTTTTGAAGAATGCATATATGAATGCATGAAACTTCATGAATTTTCTGAAAGAAAATGCATGTTTGAATGCATTAATTTTTTTGTCTTCTTGATTTTGTTCTCTTCTTTTTTATTTTTTAGTTTTATTATTTTTGAATGATGCATATATGAATGCATGAAATTTGATTTTCTTTTAAATGATTTTTTTATTTTTTATTATTTTGAGAGAAAATGTACATGAAATTTTATCTGTGTTCTTTTTGAAGAATACCGAATGTATGAATTTGATCTTGAATGAATATATATATATATATATATATATATATATATATATATATATATATATATATATTTAAAGAGAGATTTTCTTTAATACTTACTCAAATAGTATGTACAAATGATTGATGTTTATTCAAAAAGTATGTAAGAATGATTTTTTTATGATTTTTTACTTTTATGTACAAATATTTCAAAAATATGTACAAGTTGCAAAGTAAAAAATGTGTCACAATTTTTTTTTTCAAGATTTCAATGTGCCGAATCAAAAGTTCTTAGCAATCATTGAATTCACTGGATATCAATTTCTCATTTTTTTTAAAAAAATTTAGGGTCACTCGAAACTAATGTCAATATGGTGTAGCCATCAACTTTCCTTTCGGAAACAATGCTTACATGCATGCCTAAACCCAGATAAAAGGTAAGTGTTTAGGGACTTTGAGGTATTTAAAAGACAATGGGGATGCAAATTTTCTGACAGGATTAACCTAGTTTTAGTGTGTTAGGCTGGCTATGTGATGTTTAAGCTTGGAGGGTAAGGGTAGTATAAAAGGTTGGTCATGAAGGGAAATAGGCTTTGCAATTGCCCCAGTTTGTATGTACAAGGGGAATGATGAGATTTCTGTTAAGGATTGCCTATCTTGGTAAGGTGACAACATTGGGTAATAAAGGTACAAATGAAAACTGAATTGCCCTAGTGTAGCATGAGAGATGACAAGGGTATTGAAAATAGGATTGCCTCAGTGGGTATGTATGATTAGAAAGTATAGATGTCTTTATTCTGAAAAAAGCATTTTAGTAGACATTTTTTCATTTTTCATTCATTTTTTCATTTTTTTCATCATTTTTTTACGTGTTATCAGTCACGTCCTCTGGTTACAAAGCTAAACTTGATGAAAATCATTGCAATCATTCTTCAATCAATATGGACTTTATTAGGCTTGTAACGTGGCCAAAGTTTACAGGGTTATGAAGAAAAGGATATATAGGCTCAAAAATTATTTGTGGGCTTGAGAGGTTTAACAAGATCATCAACCAATATTGTAAACAATCAAGGTCTTTTTTTGTGTGCTTTCCATCATCATGCTCTTTTTCTTTCTTTTTTCTTTTTTTTTTCTTTTTTCACTTTTTTTTTTTTTTTTTTTTTTTTTTTTTTTTTTTTTTTTTTTTTTTTTTTTTTTTTTTTTTTTTTTTTT
>Ga0209700_107096_pt1 | contig 16333 bp, 6 predicted proteins | sample SiratroredBW_FD_187528 | JGI IMG/M metagenome (GOLD analysis project Ga0209700, IMG submission 187528) | Root nodule microbial communities of legume samples collected from California, USA - Siratro red BW (SPAdes) (version 2) | ecosystem: Host-associated > Plants > Roots > Nodule | place: USA...
GTTGGTTGTTGCTGACTGGTGGGGTAAAAGTGTATGTAAAAAGGGGCAATGCATTCCCCCTCCCCAATTTATCAAGAACAATGATTTTTTTCATGTACTGTATGGTTTTTTTTTTTTTTTTTTTTTATAATGACAGAAATAGTTAGGTTTCCCCACCCCAGGAACAAAGTGTCTGTTCCCTTGGTCCCTTGATGCAAAATTCTTTAGCTTTGCCCTTGGTTTTGTATATGCAAACTGAGATCATTTGTTGCTCAAGTCTTGCACTATATCTTGAGCCTAGCATACCTTATATTTTAGTTCATCAATGATTATTATAATTACTATTGGTATGTTTAACAATTGAAATTTTATAGATCTGCTAAAATCATTGAAATATTTGATGGTGTGTTGATTTACGTAATTATGTCAGTTCTATAGCATTTTATAGGATTAGCACTTAGGTGAAAATCTGCTTGGCTTTTGGTTTATTTGCCTCTGTGAAAATATAACATGAAATTATAAGCATAGATTTAGAAGTTTTTAAAACAACAAATATTCCAAGGGAGTTAATGAATAGCCGACACTATGGTGTTTTGTTAAATTTACTATGAAAAGTCTGAGATTGAGAACCTTGAGAGAATGACTTAGTTTTCCAGCCAATGCCAACAATAATGTAGTTTTACCACTTGCTGGTGGACCAAGCAATAAGGTCATCCTGCAATAGAATAAAACACAGCAAATTATAAATCATTGTACATATGTTTTTACTCCATACTGAATATACTAATATCAATTCAATGAATAAATAAATAAATAATCATGTTGTAATAACATTGTAAAACTTTTGCAAATGACCTTCCCGGCTTAATAATGCCACTGGCACTTTCGATGATGCTCGTCTTGAAATATTGAGAATTCAGAACTGACAACTTAGTGGTGTCCTTGAGAAAAGAGGAAAAAAAAAGAGAAACAAGAGGAGGGAGAAAGTCTCTTAGGCAGTGAGCAAGAATAAAAGATCAGAGTGTGTATTAAAATATTAATGTTTTTAGATAACTTACTAGCAATTCATATAAAGAATACTTACAAGCATGAACTCTTTCAGGGTATTCCACAGCGTAGGTACGGGTTTGCCCTTAACTATCTTACACTCAGCTTCTACACACAGATTGTCATACCTCACTTCCACTATGGGCAACTTAATACCTACTCTGCAGAGTGAAAAAAAAACACAACTTTATTAACCATCTTTCCATTTACTTGATAGATCATAATTTAAATGGGTGTACAATTTTGAGATTTAGTGGACACCACTCCACCATATATTAAGACAGTATAATTCACCCCATTAGTTCATGAAATTTCCATACCAAGCAATATTCTGCTATATTATAAATGACAAATGATAAAAATGTTGTTTCCTTATACCGCTATATTAAACTTCTTATATTTTCCTTTTCCACTAGCTAGTTTTCTATTGTAGATTCCTCCATTAGACACAGCATGATAAACAAAAATTTAGTTGACCTGTCAAATGATTAATAAAATGAAACAGTTCAAAGTAACACGCCATATCCCCAAAGGGGAAAGAGAGAGAATCTAGAAGAAAAAGTTACTTGTCAATTCTTTTCCTGAGTTTCTGCAGCAGTAGAAGGTTATCATTTTCAATGTGTCTAATAAGCTTTTCTATGAACATGTGCCGTTCTTGAGCTCCAAGCTTGGTGACATCAACAACCTGCTTCCCTTTAGTTTTCTCATCTGTTTGCATGCCATCATAAACATCCAATAAAGCAGCAGTAATCCTCTCAGAGGTTGGTAACCTCTGAAGTTCAGCCCATTGTAACGCATCTATCTCGTCATTATCGTCTTGTTCCACGGGATTTATGCTCTGGAAACTAGAGGCATGGCTTCTAAACGAGGACCTTATGCTCCTTCCTATCTCAGCCAACTCAATTCTTAGAGACTCTATATCATCTGCACCTACTAGTTGTGCCATCTCAAGGCAACACTAAGAGGATTAAACCTCAGATACAGGTAGAGTGCATATTTTTCACTTCTAAACATTTTATAGAAACCTTCCTGCTGCTTTGATAAGCTTGACAGTGGCAGTTCTTGATGTAATGCATTATGTCATGTATTGTCTTGTTGCGTGAATGACAATTGAACACGCTGGTATCAAATGAAAATTACAAATACAAAGCCATCTTTTTTTATATTATTAGTGTAACGGAGCTTTCACAGATACATTAATTAATCACCAAAGTCCATGCCCAGACATGATTGAAAATATTTTACTAAGAAACAGAAAGGTATACATGGTCAAAATTTAATCAAGACACGCAAGTATATATCAGTGTGGCATGATTCATTCATTTTCCACTTCATTTTGTGAAACAACAAGCTTCCAGCCTGAAAGACCTGCATTCTAAATTCTGGCTTGTTCTCTTCCATTCCCCAATGTGAATAGGGGGCACTATTTGGAATATCATGATGTTTAATAATAAAATTCCAGTGTCCTTTATGGTAGTCCTAGATAGAATATTTATATTATATAGTGCCATCTATACCCTTGCTTCCAGAAGGAATACATAAATGTTATGTAAATCATTGACCTCGTGACTCGTGTTATCAGGTGTAGTGATGAACCAGCCCAAGTTTTTTTACACGCAAAAGAAATAGTGAATTTAAGGTATTTGCAGAAAATATAAAAACAAATAATGTAAACAAAATATGATTTTGAATTTAATTCAATGGTAATTTTTGGTTTTTTACAGACCCTGGTCTTTTCACTAGAGCAAGAGCATCCCATCTATTTTTTTTTTTAAAAAGTAAATCATTCAAAAAAAATTACCAGTGTTATTTATGCAGCAACAAGGACCGATTTCAGTCTTCTTTATTATTAATATTGTTTGTGGTTGATCATGGTCATGAGCTGGTAATACGGAAGGTTGAGCGCAAGCAAGAAAGCATTTGAAAAATCCCACGTCGCCACAGAGAGATTACTGGTATTTAAGTTATTATATAACATTGCACACACTTCCATGACATTTCTTTCTCAGCCTTTTTGATAAAATAAATGTAGTACTTAATCTTATCTTATATGTTTTACATTGATATTTTGAAGAGAGATAGTAATGGGTTCACACTACTAATATGTTTATTTAAAAGGGACTGACCAAATTAAGTACCTTTCTAATCTGATATCAGTTTTCATTTGTGTTATTTGTGCAAGAATTTGTGAATTATGTAATTCTAAAGAGTGGAAATAGACACAACCAGTAGTGTCACCAAATTATACTTATATAACAATCACTATTATGGAAAAGAAAATCCATCCTCGGTTTTAATGTGTTGTCGTTGTCTTCTTCCACACAAGTAAAAAAAAAAATTGCAGTCTGATAAAGTTTTGATAATATTGAACACACCAGCTGTCATTCAGACAATATTAACTCCATTTGGTTTCAGTCTGAAGATGAAAATTCACTGTTTCCACATCACTCCCATTGTTGGTCTTCAAAATTCAATGAAGACCCTAGCCTGGACTTGAATGCACATTCAATTTCAGACAGATCAAAGGTTATCATCCACGTAACTGATGTAAGTTTTGCTTTCGGGTTATAATATTGCAATCTAGATGTATCATAATTTACAAAAGCAGGGACCCATGTATATTTTGAAAAACTCTTGCAGCCTGAACAAAAAAGGCAGCACTTCATTATAAAATAAGCTCAATTTGACAAAAAAACTAATAACTCTACCATCAATCCACTAACCCTGTACACCTAAAAAACATAAGTTCTTTTCTGAAAATAAAATGGATGTTAAAGCTTAAATTTAACTTTACAACAAGCAAAACAGAAGTTAGGCAGAAGTTCTGTAATTCACCATGACAAATGAAGCTTGATTGCCTAATTCAGCAACCGGTCACTTCTTCCATTTCAAAACAAAAATAAGCAGCTCCTCCCATAAAATAACTACAGAATACAGATGCATTAGCTGTCTGAACTCAAGATTTCATCCTCAGAACGGCTCACTTTTTTGTTGTCAGTTATCATTGTCTGCTTTTCCTGCTCCAAATAGTATATTTTGTCATTCATACTCTCTTTTTTATATGCTTCAATCATGATCATGTATGTTGTTTCGTCTGGTTGACATTGGTTATCTTTCATACGCTTAAAAACTCTTTCCATTTCCATCAAATCCTCTGCCTTTGCACATGCAGATAAAACTGCGTTATAAAAGGCAATATTCTCAGGTATCTCAAACTTTCCAGCCAATTGAACACTGCTAATTACTTTATGAAAGAGACCTGCAGTTGCATAACCTTTGATAAGGCAGCAGAAAGTTTTGGTATCTGCTTTCATACCCTCAGCACGCATCTGATCAAATGTACACTCCATGTGCCTCACGTCACCTGCATCTGAAAATGCCTCTATCACATTGTTATAAGTTGAGGTGGTCCATGGAAATTGCAACTTTCGCATATACTCCATAACAGATGACATTTTGTCATACATTCTTTGCTTTCCATAGGCGCCAATCAAAATATTAAAAGTGCGCGTTTCAGGTTCTATCCCAAAATTACGGAATTTTTCATACCATTTCTCCATCATATCAATCTGACCCATGTTACCAAAGACACTGATGATCGTGTTCATTGTCCAAACATCAGGCTTGCAGGTACTGCTCTCCAGCATGTTGGAGAGCACTTTCTCCATTTGATCAAACTTCCCCGCCTTACCATAACCACCCAAAACAATGTTCTGAGTCACTGTGTTTGGCATGATGGACCTTTCAGCCATTTCTTCATACAATAACTCAACCAAATCAAATTTGAAAGCATCCACACAAACTTTGATCAAGGTACTGTAAGTGAAAACATCAGGCTGGCAAAGAGGAAGTTTCTTCATCTCATTAAGAACTGAAAAAGCTTCATCAATAAGGTTGCTCCTGCAATACGCAGCAAGCAATGCTGTGTAAAGATGAGGAGTAGGTTCTAAACCTTCTTCAATCATTGTGGTGAAAAGTTGGTGGGCACGGTGGGGTTGACCAGATTTTCCAAGCAGCACAATGAGTTTCATGTAAGCCCCTTCTTTGGGTTGGTAGAAGGTTTGTTCTCTAAGCATATCAAATACCTGTACATTTAAGTAGAATTCTTACCATGCACTAAGAGTTCTTAGTCTATCAATCAATCAGATTTCTTAGTATGACTTCTAAGGTAATTATCATATGTTAAATATAGTTTTGGAGTCTGTTTTGATAGATTTTTTCCATACAAACTTTTAAGAATAAAAATAAGAATATAAAATTAAATTAGTTTCTATGTGAATTAAAATTAGCTTATGCATAAACCAATTTGTAAAAGTTGCTTTATATTAGTTCCTCCAAAATCTAATATTTAAGTGTTGAATAAGCTAATTTTAACTTGAGGAAAAATCAGTTTAATTTTTCTTTTTTTTTAAAAAAAAAATTTCTCTCTTAGAAGTCTTAATGGAGAAGTTGCTCTAAAATGGACTCTCCACTTGGGTTCTTAGTTTTAGTTTAGTTCCCTAACTATGAACATTTCGTTTTATTGTTGCCAAAAGCAAAACTTTCAAAACTTTGAAGAAGTTACTAGAAAAAAAAAAAAAAAATTTAAAAAATTTTAAAAAATTAATAAAAAAAAAAAAAAAAAAGGTATAGAAAAGGAAGGCAATATTATATTTTTAAACATTGTATCAAAAGTTAACGAGCTTATCATATGCCAGTTTGTTATTCGAGGAGTATAGAAACAGTGCATGTATTATTTGTTCTCCAATCAAACAATAAATTTGACTCAACTAAATAAATAGTCTACACAAAAATTTCTCAACTTCTTCTCATACACATGTAAAAGTGTTGAATTTGATTGTGAAAACCTGAAGGGCTTGAAGCCACTGTTTCTTGTCGATTTGTTCAGATAAGGCTTCGGTGACAGTGTTGACCCATGCCTTGGCACTGTTCTTTTTCTCCAACTTCTTCTTGATGTTCTTGATGGGGGTCCTCCTCGTACTATCGTGTAACAATGTTTCGGAAGTACCAGGAAACTCACCTTTTTTCCAGTGTCGCTTTTTTACAACAGGTTTGGAGGGCGGAGAGGAAATGGCGAAGCAGGTAACCCTAAAAGTGGAGTCTTGAGTGTGGGTTTTGTTGGATTTGTGGTGGGGAATTGGAGAGGGAACAATGGAAGATGAAAAGGAGAGAGATAGGGAAGCCATAGCCAGAGAAGAAGAAGAAGAAGAAGAAGAAGAGCGAGTGTGGAAGCCTCACATCCCTTAAATCAATCGCACCATTTTTTGCTTCTTCAACTGAAGATGATTCAATTTTACTTCACTTTCATTTTTTGGATTAATTTTATATTTATTTTATCATTCAACTAGGGGATATGTAGGCACAATTCTTTATTATATTTTAAAAAAATAAATAAATAAATATATATATATATATATATATATATATATATATATATGTTTATTATTTTTATATAATTAATAAAAAATAAAAAGTAATATATATGTATATATAATTTTATAAAAATAGTATTAAAAAATTGTATAATCATAAATTTAAAAAAATATTTAATTATTTATTTTATTAAATAAATAAATAAATTATTTTATTGATAAAAAATAAAATTATCCCATTAAAAATATACTTAAAAAATTACTAAATGTATTCCCTAGTATAATTATTACTGCATAATATACTTTTCAAATTTATTAAATATGTCATCATCAAATTTATGTCCCATATTACAAAGATGTTAGTATATTTATCTATTTTTAACTTTTTTTCAAGGCATGTATTTTGTTAGATGTTTAACAGAATGTAAAAAATTAAAAATATATGATAAAATTCACAAAATAATAAAGATAGTAAGTTGAATGAGAAAATATTTAATTAAACTTAAGTTTGTGTTTCTCCGCCACATTGTTTTTTATATTTTCTTTTTCTCTTTCTTTCATCTTTTATATTAATGTTAATGGTATGCAAATTGAGAAAAGAATTGAATTTTAATATTTTCAGTATAACTTACCAAAAATTAAAATAATATTATATCACAATATAATTATTTATTACAAATTTTAGTTATGCAAAATAAATAATAATTGTGTTCATTACATGCCTAAAAAACTAGTTGTATGATTAAATATGTTGATTTCAAAAAATAATATAATTGTAAGTTAAATAAGATAAATATTAAGTATGTTCATGTGCACCTGACATATTTCTTGAGTTCATACATAGTTCTTCTATGATTATTACACACAATAGTAACATTTTAACCGTTTCATTACATACAATGGTAGCATGGCATTGACCACATATTTAACAGGTTGCATGATCAAGATCTGTTCTGAACATGTGAAGCTTCAACCTTGGTTTTCCCCCCATATATATGTATGTATATATATATATATATATATATATATATATATATATATATATATATATATATTTTTTTTGATTACAGCTACTATTACTATTGATGTATAATAATATAACATGTTTATACTCTATGTATACTCAAAATCTAAGACTTTGACAGTTTGTAAAATAAAATAAGAAGGTGCAGCTAGCATTATATTGTCCCATACTCCAATAATTCCCAGTTGAAAGGCTGGAACACATAGTAAACTCTAGGTGAGCTTTTGAAGAGCAAAGCCACACAGACACACACAGCTGCTATGGCCACCATGGAGAGCAAGACTGGCCTATAAACCACTGCAGTTCTTATCCCACCATAAGCCAACTTCTGCTGGCATAACCTGCATTCACTTGCCATTTCTCTGCTTTCAATCTTCTCAGTCTGTAAACTACAAACTTTACCAGTCCTATGTCCTTCTGATTGCTTCTGCTTTGTGTTACCACTGTCTACAACAGTGCCAGGTATATCAACCACATGTAGTCTTTCACCTTTTTTGTTGGTCTTGTTCTGGACAAGTTGAACGTAAGAGTAATAGCCCCTAAGGCATGCATAGTCGCTCGGGGTCAAACCTGCACTGTCTCGGCCACTTTTCCATACTTCAATTCCTACCTGAACACAACAGATATAAGGTTAAAAGCATTGTGTACTTAATTGTGATCATTTCCCCTAAGTAGTCCAATGCAAAAGCATGAGAAAACATAAAGTTACAGTATACAGAAAGTAAAGGAATTACCATTCCTGGATCATCAGTTAATGCATCCAACACGTTCTCTGAGCCACTCATACTTGCTGCAACATGAAGAGGAGTCAATCCAGCTGGCCCAACAGTATCAGGTCTAAATAAGAATCTGTGAGTCGCCTTTTCAACTTGCTTCACTTCACTGTCAGCACCATCTGATGTTTTAACTGGCACAAATCTTAACAGTAGTTCTACCATAGGTCTACTCGTTCTCATCACAGCTTTGTGTAGAAGACTCATGTCTAACAATGCAAGCTCAATGGAGGCATGTTCTCCTGCATCAACACCGCCCTCAAATATAATATCCAACAGTTTTTTCATCACAGCACACCAGCCATGGTCCATAGAGAAGTCAACAAGCCACGAGATCCGATTAAATTGGAAGAGATCATGAATAGGAGCCATGGGACCTAGCCTCACTTTCACGCGACTTCTATGAAGAAGCCAACCCATTTCTTGCAAGAAATGAAGAGCTTGAGTCTTTTGTTCCATTTGTTGGTTTTTAATCTGGGAATCATTAGTGGTTTCAGCAGCCTCAAACACATTCTCCAATTTGCAGATCTCTGAACAGACTTCTTTTTCTGCAACTATAAATGGAAAGGAACAGCTGCTAAGGCCATGGTCTTCCACCTGACAGCATTTATCATCAAAATATATTTTCAGAAACTATCACAATAGAAAAAAGTCATCTCACTTCTATAGATTTAATTTTCAAAAACTACTTTTGTGCTTTATTTGAAAACAGACAACCAAATGGCAGACATCAACATTGAAGTAAGCGCCAGACCTTTGTATGTTTCTGTTAATTTCAGTAAGTTTACAGGATACACTCTAAAGCTTTCAAAATGAAACTAAGGCATATTTCAATTGCTTTGGAAAAGAAACCCCATAGAAAAATGCTTAGAAAAAATTTGGAGTGTGATAAAGTGATACCACCTCAATAAAACCCCTCCCAGTTACATTCGGTATATGACAAGAGAAGTTGAGATGCTGAATGGATTCATCAGCTCCACCCATCAAGTCATGACAACTTGCATGTACCAGATACTTCCCTTCAAGTGCACAGAGCAACCTGGAACTCATTAGCAAAAGATCAACATCTGGGCTAATGCCAACAAACAAAATTTAAAACTAGGATCTTCCCTATATCCAAAATCCTACACAGAATATGAAGAACAAAATCCAATTTATAACCGTGAACAATGGTAAAAGTGTACACCACCCAGCCCCCTCAAAATAAAATCTCTATCATTCCTCTAAAATTATTTCAGTGGCTGTATCAGTGCTACTGACAGTAATTAGAATCTGAAGCCACCTTTTCTTTCAAAATTCCACCAAATATATATTCCAAGGTGCTAAAATCCTGGGAAACAAAAAATACACTTTGGTTTTTTCCCTTTTTCTCATCCCTTCTTATGATTGTACATCCTGCAGCATGATATGCATCGAACAGAATTAAGTACTGTGTAGTTCAACATAAGCTTCTTCCAGTGCACAAATACTCTCCTCTTGCTAGAACCTTTCATTAAGTCAACAATTTTGAATAGATGTAAAGGGATTTACCTTGTACTTGTCTGGGAAAGGTTGCAACCTTTCACAATAAAGTGAGCCGTAGCACTTGCAGGAACAGCAAGTGGTTTAATGCATGAAATCGTACAATGATGTGGGCTTTTGAGACACAAGGGCACATCTAAGACTACCTGACCTGCAGGAGAGATGCATGAGATAAAAATAATATAAAAAAAAGTTTCTGGAAACAAAGATAATGAACAATATAAGTTCTTCAGGATACTAAAAAACTGCAATCACATGAGAGGAATGTTCACACAACACAGTATAAGGGAGAACAAACCGTTATACAGAAAAGCCACAGATTGCTGCACCCTTGCAAATACCCATCCTGTCCTCCAAAATGTATCATTTGATTCACCAAGAAGCTTTCTCAAGCTGGATCCTAGATTACAGTAGAGCTGCAATATCAAAATAGTAATAAACACATTTAAATTATTTTCCCCCTTTCAAATGTATTCATCTGGCGACCAGCATTTGTAGCATTATATTAAACAATACCTCCTCCCATGCAGATTTTTCAAGACGAAGATATATCGTCAATATGATACAACCTGGCCTTATATAGCTCTCTATCTCTGTGGGACTGTGGGATAACCAGTTCAGAATCTGAAACACAAAAGAAACTGTAAATCAAACACAGAAAAAAGCAACATTGCTGTGAATTGTCTACAGCAATTTCATGTCACAAGAAAGTACCTGCGATCGGAGAAGAAGGGGAAAATCATTTGGATCCTTGCCAAAGAGTTTAAAAACAATTCGATCTGTACGACTCTGTAAACAGTAAACAAACAACATTTCAATCAATAAATCTTCTGAGACGGCCGTAAAAAAAACAGACCTGCACACTAATAAAAGTTAGATGAACCAGAGAAACAGACCTCAACTAGTGGTCCTGGCAAAGTAGTATCTTTATCAGTAAAGATATCTAAACAACCGTAAATATTTTGATACAAAGTAAAGAGCAGAATTATAAATTATTCAGAAATAAGGAAACAAACTTAAATTACACCAAGAATATACCTGAGCTTCTCCACTGGAACTAGATGGTGATTGGTTAGAGGTTGAATCTGAGTTTCTGCTGGTCTGTGGAGGACTTGATTTGAGAGAATCACATTGCAACCATGAGGGAAGATCAGTAGATCCCATCTGAGATGCCACATGAGGATAAGGCTTCTTATGATTCTGAACAGGGTTCTGCATATCACTGTATACATTATTCAGGTCAACGTTATCTAAGTTGTTCCTTCTAAGCGTGGTCTCCACTGCAGTTAATTGCAATGGAAGACTTCCCCTTGATTGACTTATACTTGAGAACGGTGCTCCTGGAAGTGCTTTCGAATGTTCTACTCCACCATCTCCTGAAGGTATACATTTTTGTGTCCCACCATTACTGGGACCTGTTTCACACTGTGCCATGGATATTGGAGGGTCCTGACTGATGAAGCCATTATCAATCCTAATGGAAGAACCAGACCTTCTGGAAGCTTCAGGAGTGTTTGAATTAAGGTTGGGTTCTTCATGAGCACCTCCAGGTTTCCCAGCATTGAACAAACCTTTAGAGTCCTCCAATAAGGAGGCTAAAGTTCTGCCATTATTTGGAGCAGCCAGACTTGCCAGGTTCCTCAGAAGATGAGAGAGTATATCCTGGTTCCTTGTATGATCTGAGCCATTTGCTGCAATTTATAGAAGGCATAATCTGTGGAGTCAAATGAGTATTCCAATGATGACATGCAGAATATAGCTACTAGTTCTAGTCATAAGTAACTATTTTCTCTTTCAAGATCCAGCAAACAAAACCTTCAGGCTTTCTAGCTTTGCTACAGGAATGTGCCAAAAATTTATCAGAAGATTTTACCACTAAAAGGCTTTCAAACAGCACCAACAAGTAGCTTAGATTCATCATCATTACAGTTTCATATTGCAAAAGCAAAATAAAAATAAATAGTAAAGAATGTCCAACCGATAAACTTCTGTTGTCACAAATACTCACTATGCAAATTGGTCAGTATCCGTAACAGACTCATCAACAGATAGCTACTGCCCCTTCCATTGTTAAGAGAGCCTTCATTAACAACAGGAACATCAGGATGAGTTTTCCTCCTCCTCCTGTTATGGCCTGCCAGACGCCTACGACAACTTCTCTTCCCTTCATCAAACTCTTGAAGGACATGAAACCTGCCACAAATTACATCCAACTTGAGTGCAAAGGTTGGTAAATACCGAGAAATTCTTGTCTATTCTAAAACAAAAAAGATTTTTTAAACAACTTCACTTTAAACGACAAGAAATAGAGAATCTTTCCCTGTTTGAACGCTCACAAAATATTAATTTGATGATCATTGATCATAGGAAAAGATCTGATTGCAAGCAACCTAACTGACCTGCTACACTGTTGACAGAAACGCTGCATAACATTTCCCACTAGTGCCGTAGTGGCCTTAGAATGAACATCACAAACCTTGTGCCGGCGGTGGTAATCCTTGGCATTACCAAGATCAGCCGTACAATCTTGCACCTGACAAACAGCACGGTTAGAGGTGGTAACAGCAGCAGTAGTAGTCCCAACTACCTTTGTCTTCTTTCCACTTTTTTCCTCTCCTTCCACCACGAAAGGGTAACCGTGACCCCCAAGGTTCAAACTAAGAGAACCACCCTCATCATTCAGTCCCGCCCCTTCACCTTCTCCTATAACACCCCTCCTCCTTTTCTCCAATTCCTTCTTTCCCTCTCCAGGGCTGATTGCAGAAGAAGACAAGTCAGAAGGATTGGCCTTTTTTGCAGGAATTTCAGGATGTGGTGGGAAAAACTGGCGACTCCTGCAATCTGATGGCACTGAATTGAGTGGCTGAGCAGTGAAAAGATCACCATCCCATTTCCAATCATTCAAATCCCATTCCAAACTCCTCTTCCCATTCCCAACAGCTTTCTTCATTCCTGGCACCACAGGTCCATACAAGTACTGATTCTTACCCCCAAACTCAGCCTCCATGAATGAAAAAATCTAACTTACTGCAACAAAGTCCAATTTGCAACCCCACCTGCAAAAAGCACATCAACCAACGATAAAACACAAAAGGTTGGCACCCCAGAAGAGAAAAACTGAAACTTGCAGAAGCATTTTCACAAAGCTTGAGAATTTACATGATGAGGAGAAGATCAAGAATTGTGTGTTTTTCAAGAAATGAGTAGAAAGGGGAAGAGGTGGGAGTGACTACCTTAAAAAAGACAAGATAGAAATTAGGAACAGATTATGTGACATCAAAATGTGCTTTTTTCTGTTCTGACCACTCAGACTGAGTGAAGAGTGAAGATGAATGTGTGAGTTCTTATATGGAGTGAGTGTGACCACATTGTCATCATCGTCATCATGCCTCGTTGTTTGGTTAAACTAAGGAATCTCCACTGTTCCAAACACAATTTACTGCTTATCTGTATGTTGAAAATCGAAAAAGATTGTTAACTCACTAAACTAAATAATATGATCACGGACCACCAGTTCTGAAAAAACTGCAAACTGTTATCATACAATAGCTTTTTGGTTTTTTACTGTCGTCTATTCTACTCGTAATTATTTTTTAACTTAATACACTTTTCATCGTTTAGCTTTCTATTTTAAAAAATAACATATGTTGCTTTTTTTATACTTTAACTCAAATTTATAGATTTTTTAAAATAAGGTACCAAATATATATTTCAAATAATATAAGAAACCAAAATATAAACAAAAGAAAATAAAAGACTACAATTTAAAAATTATTGACGGATTAATTTTTATAAACTCTTCTTTATGTAGAATATTCAAATTTCAAATCTTAAAATTCAAAGTCAATTTTAATTATTCAACTAATACCATGTTAGTGGTCATACATAGTTCATGCAGCATTATTAAGAGTTTAATTATTCAATTAATACAGTCAGTTAATTTTAGAAACGTATAACTTTTAAGATATTTATTATAGAATGAATAAACTGATTGTGTAGTTTGTAATTAAATTCAAATATATGTTTTTTATTAAATTGTGTACGTTTTATTTAATATTCTTACTGGATAAAAATACTTTTGCAGTTTGCTTATGAGAAATCATTGAAGATATAGTTTTTGAGAGAATTATAATAAAAAAAATCAATAAACTTGAAAAAATATTAGAATGTTAGTAAATGTTAACTTTTGTTTAAATGTAATTTTCTTAAAATTAGAGAGAATATATTACCAACAAAATGAGAGAGAACTCAGTGATCAAACACAGGCCTTGTCATGACTAACCTATTAATGAACCAACTACTTGTTGTGGTGTATAAGATTTTTTTTTTCCCAAAAAAATAAAAAATAAAAAACTTCTTTTTGAAAGTTTTCTTTCTTGTAAGAACCATATTAAAAAGGAATGGCGAGCATGAGAAAAAAAAAATTAAATCAATAAAACAGAAAGCTTCAAAAAAAAAAACTATAGAAGTATGACATGATTTTTTCAATTTGTAAATAAATTTAACTATATGAAACAAATGTAAATTTGTACGTTGGTTTAATAAGATTAAATTGAAAAGGAAATTAAATATATAGAAAAAAATTATATGAATAACTGATTTAATTAAAAGAAATAATCCTTTAATATAAAAATATTATTACTGTTAAAAATACGTTAAAAAAACTCTTAAGTTGACTATTAAAGTTAATAATAATTTATGAAGAAATTTTTAACCAGCAAAATATCTTTTCAAGATAAATTAGTAGCACAATCATTAAACATAAAGGGTGATAGTGCAATGTGATGATTTTAATCCTTTATATAATAGTTAAAAAGATAATGCATACACATAAGGGACAGAATCAATAATGAAATGACGGGAGACAAATATAAAATTTATAATTCAATTTAAAATATGTAATATTAAATTTCATAACATGTGTGAAAATGTTTCTTTTACAAATTTAAAACTTAGATAAAATTATGGAAAGAAGAATGATAAATAGAAAGATATTGATTAATGTGCCTAGATGTTCTATTTGTCCATCACTTATAACGTATAAGTTTTTCCTCATTAATAAAGATTAATAAATAACTTCTAATTATCACTAACGTATAAAAGGGAAAAATAATGTATAAAAGAAATTTATGTTTATCACACTCATATGTATTTGTTTTGAATTTTATTTTATACATAAGTAAATAATGATCCAGATTTCGATAAAAATTTAACCAAAATTAATATTTCATTAGCAACTATTGTTAAGCTTATATAAACGTTTATTACATATATTTTGATTGAATATAATAGCGTTTGAAAATAAATATCTTTTATAAACTAGTATGACAAGGTCATTTTAACCTTAAAATAAGTTTGGACTATTAATTTAATTAGAATGTTAAAGTCTAATATAAAATTTTAAAATTCATTTCTTAATATGGTATCAGAATTTATTTTAACAAGGTTGTTAGACCTATTAGGTCACTCGTTATCGGATCATTATTAAACTACATCTATATATAAGTTTCACACTTGATTTGACGAGGTGAGAAGAATGTGTTGGAGATCTTATCTATATATAATATAAGGATTGTTATAATAAATCAGTTAAGTTAATAATAAAAATTTGCATAATATGAATTTCTTTTATATTTAACACAAATTAAGTAACTTCTAAGGAATAATTATTTATCTAAATAATTATATTTAATTGCAAACAACACAAAGTTAAAATGAAGACAAAAATATATTTTAGTGATAACCTAACTATGTTATTATTAAACTACTGAGACATTGAAGCTCTGGTTCTTTTTTGATTGATTATGGTTTTTTGAGATTTATTATTCATCTATTTTATATCTGACAACTCATGCTTAATTTTTTAAATACTTTGAAAATTTTATCAAGAGTTTCAAAATTAATATAATTTTAACTAAAAAAATTATTTTAAAATTTAGTTTTAAATTCATTATATCAATACTAGAATTTTATAATTCAAATAATTTATGTTTTATTTCAAAAAATTAAAATTTATATTTATGATTTTCTTCTCAGTTCTAAAAGCTTCTCCTCTTTAATTTATTCCTACTTAAAACAATAAAAAGAATTAGTGGTTAAAAATGCATGATTTTATTTAAAAAAAGAAACATTTTCGTAATACACAAAAAGTTTATTAAAATTTGCAGACAAAAATTAAAAGATTTATGGAATATGTTTCGTTCCCATTAATTTAATTATAAATATTTGAAAAGTATATGATATATTATTTCTTACATTTGTTAGTGCAGATATTTTGTACTTATTTGTATTGTACACATTAAAATCTTTAATTTTTCAATAACTTGTTCGCTTTTTGCTTTATTTTAGTCTGATATATGTAATGAGTTATAATGTTGACATGACTGAATGAATTTATATAATTTATTAAGTTCTATTTTATTACTTTTCTTATAAATATTCATTAAAAACACTTTTTATGAATTAAAGTTAAGCTATAATACAGTTCATTTAAAAAAAAAAAACTGAGAGTACACTTAACTTTCATAAAAAAAAATTATTTAATTTAAAAAAAGTTGAAGTGTTATTTTAAAGAAATTAAAATATATAAGCTTTCCTAAAATATAAAAAATCATTCA
>Ga0209700_107097_pt1 | contig 16333 bp, 7 predicted proteins | sample SiratroredBW_FD_187528 | JGI IMG/M metagenome (GOLD analysis project Ga0209700, IMG submission 187528) | Root nodule microbial communities of legume samples collected from California, USA - Siratro red BW (SPAdes) (version 2) | ecosystem: Host-associated > Plants > Roots > Nodule | place: USA...
TCGTTGTTTTGATAAACAATTCTAAATTCATTCAATCATTTGTTTATTCGTTCATAATACAATTTAGTATAATTCAATTTACAACTCCCGTTCCCTGTGGATACCATACTTTTCTTACTACTATATTGCTACTTGTTGAAAATCTTTTAACAATCTCCATGCAAGAAAGCATTGTTGACATCAAGTTGTTCAAGGAGACAATTTTTAGTGGTTGCAATGGCCAATAAGAGCTTTACAGTAGTGATTTTAGCCACTGTAGAAAAAGTTTCTCTCAAATCAATTCCTTCTTGTTGTGTGAATCCCTTGGCTACTAATCTAACCTTGAATATCTCAATTGAGTCAGATCAGGTGTGTTTAGTCTTATACACCCATTTGCATCCCACTGTTTGTTTTCCAATCGGAAGGTCAACAAACTCCCAGGTTCCAGTTTGAACTAAAACATTAATCTCATCATCCATAGCTTTTCTCCAGTTCTCATGCTTCAATGCCTGTGCATAAGTTTTGGGTTTTACAATGGAAGAGATACTAAATGAAAAATGCTTATAATTGTTTGAAAATTTTGAATAATTAACAAAACTGGAAATAGGATATTTAACTAAAGAGTTAAATATTCCCACTCCATAGAATCATAAGCTTTTTCATAATCAACCTTAACAATCACACCTTTCAACCTTTCCTTTCTAAGAAAATCTACCGTTTCATTAGCAATTAGAACACTATCTAACAGTCCCCTTCCACTTAGAAATACTGATTGGTTTATATCAATTACCTTATTTAGCACTCTTTTAAGTTTGTCGGCTAAAATTTTTGCAATCATCTTATAAACACAACCAACTAAAGAAATAAGTATGTAATCTCCTATATCAGATGATTTTTACACTTGGGTATCAAAGTGATGAATGAAGCATTTTAACACCTAAGAATATATCCAGATTCGTAAAAACCATGTAATGCAGTTTTAATGTCCTCTTCTATAATCTCCCAATTGTACCTAATGAAATTAAAGTTAAATCAATTCGGATCCGGGCTTTTAGAACCACCACATTGGTTAAGAGCTTCTAAAATTTCCTCCTCCCTAAACTTACTACATAACATTTTATTATTGACCTCATTAACCTTGCTAAAATTAACCCCATCTAATATTATTAATATATAATATTTCTTATCATTTTATTTTCTACACAATGCTATTTTGAATACAAGAAAGAAGAAAAACACCACTGTAAAAGTGGAGGAGAAAGCAACATTAACTACATTATTTACTAAAATTATTTTTTAAACTCATATACGAAACTCAACTTATTTTGTAAATTGAATTGAATAAATCGCTTTGTATATATTTAAGTTAGATGTGATCACTAATTTGAGATAGTACTTTATCTTATTTATGTTTTTGTTTTTGTTATCCTTAACCCAAACCTTATGACTATTGTTATGACTATGTGGTAAGATTTAATAGATATGTTAATCAATTTAATAATTTTTCTTGATATCATGACTTATTAGATATATTATGATTATAATTTATGGTTATCTGTATTATTACATATATTAATTATATTTTATTAGTAATTACAATTAACTATCTGGGATTTAAGAATTAATTGAGTCTGTGACTAGCGGATGTGTTTCTACTAGTTCTAATAAACCTATTGCAAAAGGATGAAATATATTGCAAGGAATGCAAAACTTAAAATTTCATGATTCTAAAAATTCTATCGTGAAAGGAATAAATATATTATAAGGAATACAAAGCTTAAAATTTCAAGATTCCAAAAATTCTATTGTGAAAGGATGAAATATATTATAAGGAATACAAAAATTAAAATTTCATGTTTTATAATATTTTGTATAAAATTGTGAGAACAAGTCACTAGGCACATGTTTGTATTTATATGTTACTAGTCATATGTTTGGATCCAAATAATTATAATTTTTTTATTTATAATTATGAATCCAAATAATTATTTATTGCAGTTGTAGGGACAATTGTTTCTAAATAATAGTAGGAAGATTAAGACATGAAATTTGTATGAGAAAGTTTAATTTATTGTTTCCTTTCAACTTTATTGATTAAAAAATAGAAACATAGTACATATGGAAACTAAAATACATGATACTAAATTTATTTTATAGTAGCGGTTAAGATTTACATTATTAATTTATTAATTTTAATACCTAAATATTACAAGTTATAAGATTATTTTAATTAAATTAAATTTTTTTATCATTATTCATGTCTCATCATTATGCTGTATATACATAATGATGTATACTTAAATATATCAATAATATTAAGTTCAATATAATAATATTAATTTTAATATGAAATTTTTAACTCGCTAATCTGATAATTTTTAATTGAATCAAATTTATCTTATATTATTTTTTTTCAAAAGAATGTTAAATAATATATCTATGCATTTAAAAAAAATTATTTTATAATTTATACTAATTTTTTAAAAGGTGTTAATATAAATGCATATTTTAAAAATTATTATCTTATAAGTATTTTTTATTAAAAATTAACCTACACTTGTTTTTTTATAAAAATAACTAATTAATAATAAATATTTACAACCACATAAATCAGATTATGAGTTAATTTTACATACATAAGTTTAATCTAATTGTTCATTTTTGTCACATTCTCTCTTCTTTTTTTTTTTTCTATTTGTAGTATGTGGAAGGCTACAAAATGAAAGCTATTTTTTTTAAGTAAATAAACCTTTTTCACATTCTTTCCATCGTTATATTAAACGATTGAGTAAACTCTTTTTACATCTTCTCGTAATCGTGTTTGGGCTACAAGATGCGATTAAAGTTTTATAAAATACATTATAAAATGATGAACTTCTAAGTTTTATATTAATTATAATAGATTTTCATTATTTCACAACAGGATTTTCAATTCTACAAGTAAGTCTACTAATTAACTATTAAATCTTAGATATATTTAATTAATAATAAAATAATCAAATCATCAATATATGTGAAAATACATGTAACCATAAATCTATATTTGTAACAACACATTAATATCAAGAAAATATATTAAATAGAACAAAATAATTATCAGATCTCATCAATGCTTGTGAGATAAAATACAGGTTGCAATAACAATAAAAGATAAACTAAAAATAAAGCACCTTCACAAACACATGCATTTTGTGAATGGATTGGAGTAAAATACTCCCATATTTACAGATTATTTTTCTAGTAAAAAAAATAAAACAATTTATTTAATTTACAATAATAAATTCCTTGTACAAAAGTCAATGTTAAAAAATAATTTTGATGAATAATATAGAGATAATACAGTGAGTATTGTTATCTCCTCCGCAATGATATTTATGGTAATGATATTTCTCCTTTTACCTATCTGCAAAATGGCATGATATGAGTTACAAAATGGCATAATATGAGTTAGAAGATGAAATAATTAAAAATATCATTTGTGAATAAGTTTTAGCTACCACACTCTTCTTGTTGCATAAAATAACATATTCTCTTTTACAATATCTTAAAAATAAAAATTTTATGAGATAAATTAGCTATTTTACCTTATTTTTGTTACAGTATTTTGTTAATATAGTTAAGTATATACGGAAGAAAGTTGCTGAGAATAAACCTAATGCTCAAAAATAAATGAAAAGAAGCTTTTTAAGAGGTTATAACACATAAAATGATTTTCTATATTTCAAAATAAATAAGAAAGAACAGTTCCTTATTAATTTATAAAATTGTAACTAATATAGACAATATCAGACCATTAGTTTGCAGAAGATTTTACTATAGTATAATTCTCAAAACTTTTTATACTCACTCAATCATTTAACATGTGGTTAAAAGAATGTGGAAAAAAGTTTACTTACTACTTAAACAATTAGCCTGTATTTTCAGCCTCCAACAGAGTAAATGAGAGTGTGAAAGAACGAGCGGCAAGTGTGAAAGGAGGCGGCGGAAGCGAAAGTGTGATGAATATTAGGTTAAACTTTTATATATATATATATATATATATATATATATATATATATATATATATATATATTTTGGGAACCCACTATATGAGTTATGTGGTTGAAATAATTAATTTATTAACTAATTGTTTTTTTTTATAAAAGAATAGATGTAAATCAATTTTTTAAAGAAACAAATAAATTATGAAATAATAATTTTTAAAATATGCATTTATATATTAACACTTTCTAAAAAATTAGTATAAATTATGAAGTAATATTTTTATTTTAAAATACATAGATATATTATTTAACATTCTTTTGAAAAATAGTATAAAATAAATTTTATTCAATTAAAAATTATCACGTGAATTAAAAGTTTCATATTAAACTTAATATTATTGATATATTCAATACAGTATAATGGTAAGACATGAATAATGATAAAAACATTTAATTTAATTAAAATAATCTTATAACTTTTAATATTTAGTTATTAGAATTAATAATCTAAACTAAAATAAACTTTAGCTTATGATATTTTTTTTGGAAAATAAATTATTGGTTTTAAAAGATATGGAGAGTTTATCACATTTCTGTTTATCAAAACAAATATAGATCAATATTATAGGATCATTTATATTCAATAGAGATAAAACTATTATATTTACTAATTTAAAAACAATAAATATTAATGAATAATATTATTATACTATTTTACTGGTTAGTTTAAATTAGATATTTGATTAGTAATAACTTCATTGTGATTAATTATGGTAAATACAATAGTCTAGAATTCCAAGGTGTATGATTCTCACTAGTCTAGAATTTGAAACATAAAATAGGTTACCAGCAATAGGCTTGTTAGTAGAGGGTTAGGAAGATAAAGTGTTGAGACTGAGATATAAAAAAGCAAGTAATTCTAACACTGATATTATGTTGATGACCACATGATATTCATTTTTTTATCTGTAATACAAAATTAAATCAATAAAAAATAGTTAAAAGATGTTTCAACTTATAAAAAAAAAACTTATAAAATTACAATAAAAACCTGCTATTGTTCCTTATAATTTGCCCCTAACGGTTGGAACTACCAGGAGGTACTCTAGAAAGATCATTACATTGTGAAAATATATTTTATTACACACAAAATATAAAAATAGCATAGAACATGAAGCAGTAAAGTGTCCATTCCTGGTTCTGATGTTCTTCAACTTGAAAACACCACATAGGTTTTTTTTTATAAGCTCCTCCTATTCTATTTCGCCATTGTCCAGATCAAAAACAAGTCTGAAAATGCATTGCAATACATCTACTGAATTGACAAATATGCACCTTGCTCCAGATTAGCTTTGTGTAGCAGAGAAAGAAAGTGTTGTGGTAATGCCAAAACATAAAAACTCCACCAATTACAGTGATGAGAGATGCATGCCCTGTACTGCACAACGATGTGTATATTAAACTGATACAAATTATGCCATTTTCAAAATGATATCAGACTCTAACAGGTGAGTAGTATTTTGTAGGCAACACTTTGATTTTCAAAAATATCTCAAACAATTGTCTATTAACCCCATTCGAGAATTGTATTATCTTCCTATACGTTGACCTAACCGAGTACATGGCATTGCCTTCACAATTCCAATCCCGTGTACTCTTCGAATCCATCCTCAAAGGTATACTTTACAACAAGTTTAAAAATCATCAACCATTGAAGCTTCCCAGTCAAACCACCTCTTCCTCCCTTTAAATACCCATTCCCCCTCATTATTAAGTGACACTCCTACATTATTCATGCAATCATCTTTTTGCCAAGAATTGACAAAAATCCTAGGATACTTTTATCTAAGATTAAAACCTCCCACCCAACTATCCTCCCGTAGCAAAACCTTATTACCTGAACCTAATTTTCAAGTGTAGCTATCTATAACCACTGTCCTTGTATTCTCCTCCACACACCCTCCCAAGATCTCTCCACCAATTAGATTCATAAAACCTATCTATGTTCACTTCGAGGCTTTGTCAAGACCCATATTTGAATTCTAACATTTTTTTTTGTAGACCCTTGTCCTCCGTTCCTAAGCTCCATTTCCACTTCTCTAGTAATACCTTATTAAAACTTTTCAATTCCAAAACACCTAATCCACCTTCATTATTGTTTTTACATATTTTATCCTAGCTAACTCAATCAATCTTACGATGCTTATGTCCCCAACCCCATAGAAAATATTTCTGAAAACGTATAATTCGTAACCAAACAAACAGCTTGTGAAAGTTTGAAAAGTCACAACAAAAGTAATGGCATTGTAGACAATATCGATTTAATCACACACACTCTCCTAGATAAAGATATGAATTTTCCTTTCTATCTTGGTAATCTTTTCCTAATCTTAGTAACCATTTCTTTCGAAAATCTTTCTTCTTATGATTTCCTATAATGTTAACCCCAAGACAAGTGAACGATATAGTCATAGTGTTACATTTCAACAAAGCTGCATATCTAAGCAATTGAAGCCTATTCATTCCCATTTCAACAATTCTGCTCTTTTGATAGTTAACTTTTAATCCAAATGCAAGCTGGAAGTACCTTAAGATGGTCTTAAGCTCTAATTTTCCGCTTTCCCATCTTTACTACTTGTAAAATACCTTTGTTCTCCACTTCTCTCACAGCCCTTCACAATCCTTCAACAATTATTAAGAACAAAAATGTGACAAGTGGATTGTCTTGTCTAAGCCCCTTCTCAGGAACAAACTCTGATATGGGACTTCCATTTACTAAAATAGATATCATAGTAGACGTAAGGCAACTTAGGTTCCATTTGATCCATTTATTGCTAAAACCTAATCTCACCATTACATACTCCAAAAATTCTCAAAAAACTCTCAACTCACTGTCATATGCCTTTTCAAAATCAACTTTAATAATCACAATCTTTTTTTTCTCTTTTCATGGTCGTCTATCACTTCATTTACTACTACCACCAAATCAAATAACCCTATTTTTTTTAAAAGTTTATTGTTTGTCAGCTATGACCTTGTGTAGAACCAATTTCAATCTCCTAACTAGGACCTTTTATAGGCATCCTATTAGTGAGATGGGTGTATACTCATCCAAACCTTAATGATTTATCAACCTTTGGGATAAGATGAAGGATGCATTGCTACCTCGTGGTCAGTTGTGGATATTTTTGTATATTTTTGTTGCAAGCTTTAAGTACAAACCTTGAGGATTATCAACCTTTGGGATAAAATTAAAACTATTCGGCTCTAGACTTTTACTATCTTCAGACTCCCACACAGCCTGTTCAATTTCTTCCTCAAAAAATTTTCTAATAAGTCCTCTATTATCCTCCTCATTAATCTTTTAAAACCAAAGTTGTATAGTCTAACATGGTGTTGGGTTTTACAAAACTATGCTGAAACTATTTTTTTATTTCCTCGCTGACCCTACACAGTTCATCGCACCATTCATTATCAATATATACTCATTGTATTCTTCATTCTCCTTCCCTTCAACATGGTGAGAAAATATCTTATATTTAAATCACCTGCCTCAATCATTTTGTTCTAGCCTTCTTTTTCAACCTGACCTCTGGCTCACTGCTCACAATAAATCTACATGAGTTTAGCCAACATGACCCTTTTTTCAGCTATTTCTTGTTGATCTAGGCCACCATATTCAATTCTATCAAGGTTCCTAATATTTAATAAGAAATATGAAAGCAATGAAGAAAATTTTGAAAATCACATTCACTAAAAAAAGATTGTTCAAAAAGAATGTTACGGATGTATCAACAAAATTATGTTAAGTGTATTATTGAAAAATTCAACAAAAACATTAGAAGTGAGAAAATAAGAAAATGAGTTGTGACATTTTTTCTTAATTGTCGCAATTTTGTTTTATATTATAAAAGTTGTATTCGGGGAGATTGTTCTTGAGAAAATTAGCCTTTGAGAATCACCATTCAAGGTTGTTTATATTCGATGTGTAAAAATTATAAATTTATGATTTGTTGTTTAGGTATTGCATTTTTTTTAAAAACTTGATCTATAGGCTACAAATGTTACACAAAAGTAACGTCAAACCAAAATGTAAATGATAGAAATCATCAAATAAAAAAAATTTATTTAACAAATGTATTATTAAAACTTTATTACTTTATTTTATATTATATATTTTTATAAAGTTTCAATTTTGAACCTAGCTTATTCAAAAATTATTATTTAATATATTATTATTTCATATTTAATATACGTACCATTTATTATTATTTTTTATTTAAATTTTAACTGTTCTATTGATAACAAATCAAATTCATATAGAATATATTTATTAAAATAAAAGTTATTAAACTACAACAAATAATAATTTATGATTGAATAAAAATAAGAAAAACCATTATATTATCAATGTATTTAATATTTAATATTTAATTTATTTAATTTTAACTTTCATGTACTTTTTAAATACAATTTTTATATTTTTCAATCAATAGACAATAGTCTAAATATTATTTTTAAAAAACTATTATAAATTTGCATATCAAGGTTCTTAGAAAATATTACATTATCATTACATTATAAATTTTTAAGTGTCTTAAATGACTTATTGGAATCCAATTTCATATTTCATTTTACTTCTTAATTAATAAATAAAATAATGATAATTAATAAAACCAGTAAGGGGTGACTTCTCTCTCAAAATATATTCAATACAATGAATCTAGCTTTGCTAACTATTTACCGTTATGTTCATTGACAAAATTAAGAATGCAAACTTTCCAATACAATGTATGGTATATGAACTCACAAGAACAATCTCCTAATATTTAAGAAAAGAACTCACCTTGAAAAAATATACTTATCAATCTCATCCTTCGTAAGAGTACAAACAAAACATCTTTCTTTAGGTGAAGTAATAGTTTCATCCTGTGTTTTGATATTAACATGTTATTCTCTTTCAAAAAAATTGGCTACAACCCTAGTCTTAATGGTATCATCATTCAAAAAAATTGAACGCATGAATTTTGAAAATCAACTTGCGATAGAACAACAAGTTCACCACTGTAAGTTTTAACCTTCCAAAATGCTTTATCATTATCGTGCAAAAACTCAGGCTTGATTTTTATAAAATGAGAACCTCTTTTCTCTTTAACATTAAATTAAAAAAATATCAATCTTTAGAATAGAAAAAACATTAAAGCTTACACGATATAAAACAAGATGTACCAAACTTTCCAGATTGGCCTATATTTACAAAACAACATTATCTACATATACCATATTTTCTATTTTGACTAGAATAAGAAAATTTATTTCATTATCAAACCAAGACCTAGATGTTTAGTAAAATACAAAAAAATTAAACTAATAAATTAAACATCTAAGTTTATGTTTAGAACTAATCCTGAAGATATCTGGAAGGAGGATTACAGTCTTATAGCTCATTCTGCGGATAATGGTGGGACAGATGTCACAATTAATGATGGCCATTCTGAAGTTAAGACGGGTTGAAATCTTATGATTTTCTACTCTCTCTTTCAATACTTGAGGCTGAGGTAGATCAAGTTCTCCAGGAGTTTAGAAATCAGGCCGAAGAAATACTTCAAGCACAAAACCCCATCTTCAAAAGTTGTATCAGCAACTAGAATATGAAAAAATGTATTGGTTAATCAAAGCTCACCAGCAGCTGTATCAGAGGTCTCATCTCGTGCTATAAGAGAAAGAAAGAAATAGATACGTCGGGAGCTGGACAAATTTGAAAAGATGAAGAAGGTAGCCAATGGTTTTGGCAAGACGCCCCATGGTATTATAAAGAGCCACTTCGGATTTAGAGTGGTAGATTATATTGAAAAATAATCTTCAAGGTTGTGTCAGTTTGAGTTTTGTCATATTTTCATTGCTTTAGCATTAAAGTGTATTTGCTATTACCATCTTGGGTATTTCGTATTTTGTTACACAAAACCAAGCAGACGCAAGACGCCTTTTCGATGAAACTCCGCCAAGGATCTTTCGTGGAATGCTATGATTGTTTTGTTTGACGAAATACCCAAAATGGTAATAGCAAATACACTTTAATGTTAAAGCAATGAAAATAAGATAAAACTCAAACTGACACAACCTTGAAGATTATTTGTCAATTTAATCTACCACTCTAAAGCCGAAGTGACTCTATATAATACCATGGGGCGTTTTGCCAAAACCATTGGCTACCTTCTTCATCTTTTCAAACTTGTCCAGCTCTCGAAGTATCTGTTTCTTTCTTTCTCTTACAGCATGAGATGAGACCTCTAGTGCTGCTGCTGGTGAGCTTTGACCAGCCAATACATTTTTTCATATTCTTGTTGCTGATACAACTTTTGAAGATGAGTTTTTTATGCTTTAAGTGTTTCTTTGGCCATCTTATATTCAAGCTCCTTGAACTTTCTAAACTCTTGGAGAACTTCATCTACCTCAGCCTCAAGTATTGAAAGAGAGAGTAGAAAATCATAAGATTCCAACCCCTTCTTAACTTCGGAATGACCATCATTGACTATGACATCCATCCCACCATTGCCATTATTCACAGAATAAGCTATAAGACTACGATGCTCCACCCAGATATCTTCAAGATTAGTTCTAAATTTAAGCTTAGAGAGGGTCAATTCAACTTGCACAATAGCTCTTTTGCGGCTGGTTTCTCCAAACAACGCAAGAGACAAGAGCCAAGATTGAAAATCTTCATAACTTGGTCATGCAAATCCGTAGCTTTACGTGTTAGGAGAATATTATCAACATGCAAAATCATGTCAGTCCTCCCATCACAGCATTGACAGTGCATCCAGCATAATAGCTTCTTCAACTGTGCCATCCAATAAACATTGGAGAGCACATCCAATATGAGCAACGTGGCCACAGGTTCCCTTTCCAGCACTAGGGTGTAACGGAGGTGCATGGGCGAGACATGGCTTGCTAGGAGGTGCCGAATGGAAGGTGCATGGTGGTAATAGGGTGGCCTTTGGCTCATGCAGGTGAAGTGGGGGTTGTTTGATGGCGTTGGCTAGCGGGGTGCAATGGAAGCATGGTGGCATAGTACAAAGAGGTGCATGGCAGCGTTGTGCCTTTGTTGAGGGTATGGTTTTGGTGGTTGTGGAGGTATGGTAAGTGGTGGTATTTGGACGCGGCGGCCGTAGCGATCGTAGCCACTGACTTTGGTGTCGCGGTCTTGGTGGGGTGTTGGTGAAGAGGTAGGTGCAGATGATTGCTTATTGGTTGCAGGTGAACATTTATTTCATTATCAAACCAAGACCTAGCTAGATGTTTAGTAAAGTACAAAATTAATGAACTTAAACTAAGAAATTAAACATCTTCTAGGATGTTGTTAAGTGAATGTTGTATCAATATATGTTTGTCATACATATTAGTTCTTTTTTCATCCTAGTGTAACAAAATCATTTTTTATTTTGCTTTCAAGATCTTGTGTGAATGATTAATTGTTTACAATTGAATAACTTTGAACCAAGAATTTTTGTACAACATCATAATATTTTCACCTAAAGAAATGAAAGTGAAGAACTTTAGACAAGATAACACGAACGATGCACTATTAATAATCAACTAATCACGAGATACCTTTTTGAATTGTGATCTTTAACTTAGCATCTCAATGTGTGTTTCATCGACCTCACTTCTTATCTTTGTAAAAAAAGAATCATGTTCTTCCATAAACAGAAGAAACAAGGTTGAAAGAACAATTTTAGACTACTCATGAAGAAACTTGTGCTTACGGCACTTTACCTGTACATAACGTGTACAAAGAATTATTATGTATATAATGTAACAACAAGGATAATTCACATAAAAACGCGTAATAACTTAGTTTTGATTACCTTTTCCTGGACTATAACAACTTTAAGTTTTGCTTTTTTTACTTTATATTAAGTTCATATTAAGTTGGTGAGCTTTCTTCGTGAATATAATTCCTCGATCTCTTGAACATATTAAGCAAGTTTATAACAAGTTTAAATGATATTGAAAAATAAATAAAAGAAAAAATAAAAAGAAAAGAATTAAGTGATGAGAATAATAAAAAAAAAATGTCTCCATAACTAATATCCAGAATATTCATATAATATAATAGTTTTAGACAAACTAGAAATACTATATCTTTTCAAAGTGTTAAATGATATGTATTAGTATATAAATATTGTCTACACCTTTTTGTTCTGTTAGTTCAAAATAATAGGAATAGAAGTATATATATTTTTTAAATAAATACATAATAACGCATAATTTCCATTGTATAAATGACATAATCTCCATAAATTTTTAAAGAGAAAGTCAAATATTTAGTTATTGAAAAATTTTAAATTAAACTGAGTATCGTATTATACATGTATAAGTATCTATTCCTTATGTTAACCAATTTCCTGACAAAATGGTAATAGTATACCTAGAATTACATTAGTGAAGGAAGGAATTAGATTAATGTATAACAAAATATAATATACACAGAGATATAATTACTAATATTTCTTTTAGGCAAAAGGGTCTTAGAAAATCCTTTTATTCAAGATGAACGCAAAAAATACAAAAAGCCACATATAATTTACTATATACATTCTAATAAGGATGTTTCATCTATCCTTTCCTGTAAGTCTTATGATATTCTATATATATAAATATTAATATTTATCATAGGAATACAACTAACATGTATATATATATTATTCATATCATTTAGTGCAATATATATATATATATATATATATATATATATATATATATATATATATATATATATATATATATTTATTCAGGCTAAGGGGATTCTCTTATCCATATTAGTATTAGTTCAGTAACAAGTAAATTTACAAGACCAATACAATGATGGTATCAAAACTTTGTTTTTTTGTATTATGACCAATACTTATGTTAGGCAATCAAGATAAGAAGAAGGGTTGAAAGAGTGAAAGAGAAAGAGACAGCGATAAAAGAAAAAAAAAATCGAAGTTAGTAAAAAAAAAATCAAAGTTAGTGTCGTTACTCTTGTTTGTATGTTTATTTCAGGATTTTGGTAGAATGACATAAATAACATGTATGTTTCAAATACTAGTATGTTTTACATAAGATGCTTATCATCCACTAATCAGTCCCTAAATTATGTGTGTGCATTATATTTTAAAATTCATTCATCAACCAAAACTGATTAAAATATCTAAAAAATTGTAGAAACCTATTTATAGTTTAACATGTCATGACATGAATCTAAGAAATAAACAAATTGTGTAGATTGTTATCACGAAATCACAAATACGTTAAACGTTAAAATCATGGTTCAGTTCGACTTTTTTAAAAAATAAGCTATAAAACAATTTAGTTTAGTTTTACAAGAAAAACAATCCAAGTATTTTATCTAAATTCAGTATAACTTAGTAACAATTTGATGAAGTTCAATTAAATGTGATAGGCGTAAAGATACGACATTTTATGAATAAAGGTACGGGGTTGTATGGCTATAATTAAGAGATTTTAAAATAATTAAAGAATAAATATTTTTTTATTTTTGTATTATAAGTTTATGTTAGATATATCTCATGTAAACTGGATATATAAATAATTTATTATATATAATTGGGTATAAATTTAATTTAAATTTATTTTGTAAGATTGGGTGATACTTAAAGTTTATTTTTTAAAAAGATATTAGAATATGAATTATTTGAATCTTATTTTAGTGAAACGCGAAAACTAAAATTTTCATGACGTAAATTTTGTAAGATTGGATGATACTTAAAGTTTATTTTCTAAAAAGATATCACAATCTATGAATTATTTGAATCTAATTTTAGTAAAACGCAAAAACTAAAATTTTCATGACGTAAATAGGAGAGACATTAAAATTCAATATAATTAGTATTTCGTAGTCGTCTTTTTGGTTTAACTAGTTAGATGTGGATTTGAACATCTATTGGAAAGTGATGTATTTTAAATATTTCTAAGTAACTCATTTAATTCTTGACTATATGTCTTATATTTTTTTGTCTTAAACTAGATATTAACTATGTTGGTTTTCATTAACACTACTTGCAATTTGATTCTTTTTAATCAAAAGATCTATTATTAGAAATATGTGGGGGTAATTTAAAATAATTGTTCATAATAAGTAGTTCTGTTTATGAGCATTTTAACCAATAAATTAGATCCAAAATTTTGATAGGAAAGCACGACAATCTTATAAAATAGTGCATCAACAAGCTGAGATAAGGGATATTAACTAGAAAAATCTGATTAAATTTCACAGTATATACCATCAGTAATAATTTCTTGGCCATTTGTATTAAAACGAACAGAACTTAATTTGTTAGGATTGCATATCTCATGAAAACTAGACTTGTCAACTTACTTGAGATCGAGAAACACACTCATGAACAGTAAGAATCCTATCTTGGTTCAGGTCTGTAATGGAAGTTGGGAAATTCCCTTGCCAGGCGAACCTGCCAAATAGTCCCTTGTCCATTGCACAACATAAAACACAGGAAAATAGTTAGTGAAAATGTAAGAGTGGAGGAATATGTGACATGAAATGTATCTTTCCTATTTTACCTACCTCTATATGTTTGCTTTTGAGGCTCCATTGCCCACCGTTGACAGATCACCGTTTGCAGTACTACTGTGAATATTTTTTGATAATGTGATGTGTAAAGTTAAAGTTAAACCAAGACCGCCGCATAGATGCATTTTTGAGGTTAGGGTTTCCGGATTTTTCATGTGTTAGGGTTTCCGCGTTTTGAGGGTGTATTGCTAACAGAAAAAGTAACTTTCCTTCTTCTTGGGCCTATATCTTCCCTCCAACCCGCATCCTTCCTGCACCTACACATTTTCTCTCGCACCTTTATATATTTATCACATTGACCAATATACCACTAATAAAGTATTAAATAAATTTAAATGACACATATCCAATAAATTATAAAAAAGAATTATTTTAAAAACATTATTTTAAAATGTAATAAACTATTTTAATGATACATTAAATATTATTTTAAAAACATAATAACAATTTATGTATCATAGAACATGAACTTGAAAAACATATGAAATTCATATAACACAATTTATTCTATATTATATAAATAACCTAATATTATTACATTATTCAATATTTAAATAGAAATATGCTATCACAAATTACTCCTACTCTTTTCTCTTTTTTTTTCATTTTCTAATTTTCTAATCTTCTAAGTTGATTAATCTTTCTTAAACATCATTTGAAATCTTTTGTCTACAACAATTTTTATGTATTTGATTAATTTATCAATAACAATATATATAGACATGATTTAAGTAGTAACCCAAGTAGAAAAATGTAAATTAAAAGATTAAAGTGAATACTTGATATTATATATTAATTGAAATAGTTATTTTCTTAACAAATTTGACAAGCGTTAATATAACATAGGAAATACAACTATGCATGGATGTTTTATGGCTTCTTCTGATGTCCAGCTTTCCAATATGACAAACTTGCATGCAGCAAAGCAGTGTTCCACATACGTTTTGTGCCTTCTTCTGGAAATAATTAAGAAAAATGGTCCTTTTCTATAATTTCAACCAAATCTTCTTTTTTCGAAAACCAAAGCAAAGGGTTGCACTTATGCAGAAATAATGACAGAAAGTGATTCATGGTTCTTGGATACAAATGGCAGCCATGCAAGGTTAAATATGATTGGACTTATGCAGGCTGCTGCAACACACTAAATGCTGCTCAGATGTATTACTTATCTCAACCAACTTTTTTTTTTATTTTTGTTTGACTTTCTAAATAGATTAATGTAATTATTCCTCGATGGATGGGCATCCCAAATGCCAAGAAGGCATAAAACCTTTACATAAAATCAAAACACTTCAATTTATAACGTTAGTCATATCGCTCAAGCATTCAATTTTCAACGTTAGTCATATTTCTCTCAAGCAAACATCTTTGCAGATATACATTTTCTTGAGTTCAATCCTAGAGGTTTGCTCTTCAATTCTAGATATGTTCGAATTTATCTCATATGGATTTAGTTTCTGCTTCTCTTACTTTCGAAAATGCCTCTTCCTTTTATTTTAAAAAATACTTGCTGTGTTTATATTTAATTATTCAATTTAAAAAAATTCAGAGATGGTTATTACTAAATAAATGTTATTTTACTAACAAAAGGCATGCATGTAACCAATAATCTGATATATATATATATATATATATATATATATATATATATATATATATATATATATATATATATATATATGATGGCCCAAAAATGTTACCATAAGTGCAATATAATGGACTAACGATATATATTTGTAGGTTACCATTCACTTGAGCTGATATATATTGCTGGCAA
>Ga0209700_107098_pt1 | contig 16332 bp, 8 predicted proteins | sample SiratroredBW_FD_187528 | JGI IMG/M metagenome (GOLD analysis project Ga0209700, IMG submission 187528) | Root nodule microbial communities of legume samples collected from California, USA - Siratro red BW (SPAdes) (version 2) | ecosystem: Host-associated > Plants > Roots > Nodule | place: USA...
TATATATATATATATATATATATTAAGATCTTTGAATTTAATTATATTATTTCCACTCTTAAAATTTTTTCTTAATTTTAAAACATATTTTTAAAAAATGTTTTGTTTCATCTTTTTTAGAAACTTAATTCATCTTAATTTCTTATATAATAAATAAATTAAATATAATTTAATTATATATTATATAAAAAGTTATATTTAAATATTAAATTAAGAAAATGTAAATTAAAAAATACTATTCAAATTTTAAATTTAAAAAAAATATATATTATAAAATTATAGAAATATAATTATTAATATAATTTAATATAATTAGTAATATATTTTTTAATATAATTATTAATATAATTTAATATAAATTATTATAAAAATAATTAAGACATATATGATATTAATATCTTAATATAATATTATTTAATTATATAATAAACATTTAGTTCTTCCTCCTGCAGCTTCTTCCTCTATAACCCCTTCATTCCCACTGTCGCTTCTTCCTTCGAGAACCAGTTCATTTTTCCCAGATCTCCATATGTGCCTTCTTCTTTCTTTCTCTCTTTTCAGTTTTTCTTCCACGTTCTTAACATCTTATTTTTCTTTCTTTCCACCGCCGTGTCCTTTTCGGCGTGTCTGACCAGTGGACCGCGTCCGGCCCAACATACTGTGTCCGACGCGGTGTCGCACGCGCTTCCGGCGAGTGTCGTGTCCGCGGCGCGTCGGAAGCGGCAGTAAGTTGCCATGTCCGAGCTTCATAAATTGTATCCTCTTGGTCAAAATCAGGTAGAGACAATTGCTCATACGTATTAACTCTAATGTAGTCAAATGTAATAGTTGGGTAGAGGTGAGCACTAGTTTTTATATTATTGGACTTAACAAACATCAAAATTGGGTGTAGAAAGGAATGTGGGTGGTAGTTATATGGGAGATATGGAATCATAAAAATAAAATTGTTTTTAAAAAAGAGAAAGTGGATGTAAAAGAATGTTTTGTATGACACAACTTAAAAGATGAATATGAATAAAGTATAAAGGTAAACATCACGTATTCTGATTTGTGTTATTGTCTATTACATTGCCTTTTTAAGTCTTTAGCTTAATTGGTAGCTATATGTTAAAACATAGTTGTTATGTGTGAAGGATGAGTTTATTCATAACCGTTTTAGCAAGTATACTGAGTTCTCAAGTAATATAGAAAATAAGTAGAGTATCGTCTCCACAGGGAACGAAATTTATAATTGAAAATTGATTATGTATCAATGTATTATGTTTAAAACAAGTAATACAAATGATTTGAATTTGAGTGAATTAACAACGTAAAACAAAATAATTAATAATAAATGTGTGAAATCAATATTAATAAAGATCTTGGGATTGAATTGTAATACTCTCCTTCTCATACACTCTCAAACATATATTAATATCATCTTTTCCAATTAACAATCTATGCAAATAAAAGTCATTCAACCTGATTCCTCTAGTATTGAAATTCTTAAATTAAAATACCTAGCTCTATTCCCCGTTACTAGAATAGATTAACCAGCATTAAGCGTTGTTGCTAAAAATAGTCACTACACTATAATTCATCCTTGAACTTATACATGCAATGCGTTAAACATTTGGTTTCAATTTCAAAAAGTGCTTTCCAGTCACAATAAAAAATCTAAGATAGATCAAAACATGAATAAAACGTAAAACAAAGGTAATTGCAATTAATGATATTAAACGATGTTAAGAGTGCATTTGAAGTTGAGAAATTACATCCAATCCAAAAAATAAGAGAGTTTAGCTATGCATGGTAGCCATCGAATACAAGAGAAAAGAAAAAGAATGGATCTTGATCACAAGCGTTCGTCCAATGAGTGATAGATGATACGTTTGACCTAGCCTTAGCCTTTTATATCTTTCGCTCCTTGCATTAGGTCAAATTGCGACCATTATCTCATAATTCACGCTCCAGTAACATTGATGTCTTCAATTTAGGTTTTCGTTGTGATAGACTTTAAGCGAATTTTAGCTCGAGCTGTATCTTTAGCTTAAGCAAGAAGTCACTTATGCCCTTTCTCTGCTCCTTCCCTCAAATTCAACATCTTTATTCCCTCTCTCTCTTCAGATTTAACCTAATCCTCAACAAAAATAGCTCTTTGCATAATAAAAAGCATTAAATAACAAAATAAATAATAAAAGGCAATAAATTCAAAATTTAAACAGAAGTAATAACAAAATCAGCACCAAATCTGCATAAAATCAACTAATAATTAATGCTTAGAATTTATTGACTTGTACAGTATACAATTTAACTGCTACTGTGCATTGTGTAATTAATCTGGGGAGTGTAGTGAGAATGTTACAGTACGAAGTATGTTTAAGTATAGAAGGAATTGGCCACAGTCAGCAATCGGAAGGCATGATTATAAGTGTAGTTCCATCTAATTTGTGGTACTCAGTAATATATGTAGGGGGCAAAGAAAGGTATGTAATGGTTTGTAAGATGTATATAGATAGCATATTGTTATTGTCTTAACAACTTGGGTCAGATAACCAAACTGAGTCATATGGAGCATACAAGAAACACGATTCAAGGAGGAAATTTCAAATATTAAGCTTCCAAAGGGAGTTATCAGTGCAAAAAGAACCAGAACAGGGATAAAGGATAGTTGGTGTCTCAAACACAACTGTATAGAGACATGCACTATAAAACATAATTGATATGGAACTCTAGTGCAATACCTGTAAGGCAATATGATGGACCACTTGGCCAGTATACATGTTTACTGTCTTAGAAACTCGTGACAAAAGCTATACTATCTGGATCATAGATATTTCGAACTACATGAGGAAAGTACTTCACAGATAAAAGATGGCAAATGATTGCACATTGATGGAGGCTGTGAGGATTATAAAGGCTACCACATGAGTAACAATCCAAAGAGTATTACATTTTGTATAAGTGTGGGGTTGAGTATGGTAATTTGTAAATTTTGAACACAGATGTGGGGAGATTGATAACTTTACTATCAAACCTTATTTAAGGTTGAGTAATTTTTCGTTGTAGTTGTCTTGAAATTCTAATTTCTTGGATGGTCACTTATATGTATGGAAATCGAAAATTTTGGAACACTAAAACTTACTTTGAGCATAGCTATATCATATATGTTGACTTTCACAACCATTGGAGTAGTTTCTCATATTTTTCACTTAAAAAATATGATTATGTCCCTTATGTGATGTTTATAGATAAATGTTTTACTTTGTCTAAATATATTGTCACAAGGTTTGATTGGAAAGGCTTTAGTATGTGTTTGGATGGAAATTAAGTTGACTTGAAAGCAAGTGTTCGAAAGAAAAAAAGATTTACTGTAGTTTTCAGTCAGCTAGAGCTTGAAATGAATTTTGTTTATAACTAAATTTAGAAAGAAGTCTTCAACATATTGACTCAGTATTCAGAAGAAACTGAAAGTTGGTTTAAGTGAAATCTAAACATAGTTAAATGATAGTATTTACTATTTGCACTGAAAACTCGACAATGTGGATAAATCTTTTTCTTACGGGGACTCTTTCAATTTTGACCACGTTATGGGCCTATGTCTATTCATGGCTATTTTGAAATGTTTCTACGACTCAGAAGTAGTAAACTAGGATTCCTTAACATAATGTTTCAGTTTCCATTTTTAATTAAGTGCTTATTTAATAAACTTTTATCATATGGGGACTTAATTGTGTGTTTGTTAAACTAGCTAAAGCTTATAAATTGTGAGGCAGGTGGTCAAAAGCTGAAAGTTTATAAACTAAGTGACCTACGAAACACATATATCTATGATAAATTTGACCATGAGACTCCTTGTCAACTGTGTTAGTTCATCCAAACCATCTTTCTCTCTGCATTCCTTCTTTCATTTTTTCTTTTCCCTTTTGATCTCTTGTTTTGATTTTTCTGCTTATTTTAAAAATAAATAAACACCGCCAATACTAAATGAACCCATCACTTTATCCCCTTTGAAAATAAGTTTTCAGGTCAAATTCCTCTAGAACTGTCCAAACTTCCTTGCCTTCAGGGACTAATTTGGGAATCATTATGCTAAATAGCTTGCTAATTTGAGAGCAGAAAATAAATTTGATTTTAGGTGGTATTAAATTTTGCATCCTGCATTTTGTATAGATATTTTTCACAATAGTTTTATCTTCTTATTTTTTGTTTTGTTTAGTTGGAAGAGTTTTTTTTCAACCTAGTTGGGATACTAAAGTTTATAGTGATGTCTAACATGAGTTTTTATTTAAAATAAGTATTTAGGTAAGGTTTCAAATTGCATATGTTATAATTCACACAAACTTAAGAAATAATGTTTAATAATTTGTTAAAACAAACTAGAAAATACTTAAATCAAGTGATTCAGTTAAGTTATTATCCTACGTTTAATAACATATATTAGAGAAAAGACTTACATTTTGATCACTTGATGAAATAAATTATCGTCTAAGTATTTCCAATCATATATAATATAATGTTTTTAAATTTGATAAAAATACAATTCAATCCTCCATTCTCGTGTGTTTTATGTTTTACATTCTTTTACACAAATATAAAATCTGAAGGTGCTATTTTTAAATCTCAAGTGAAAAGAGTAGATATTGAGGTCACTCCACATGTATGAAAACAACTTAGTTGCCTAAAGTATAAAGGTTTTCAAGTTTGCAAAGGCAATATAAGTGATATAAGTGATACTGAAAATGATAAAGTTGATTTATAGATATTTTTAGACTATTTTTTATGACAAAATCAACTCTCTCTAAGCTTAAAATCTTCTTAATTCTCAATTTTATGTAATTTTTTGTTAATTTTTGGTTATAAGAGTAAAAAAGTGAATTTGATCATTAATTTTTATAATATTACCTAAAAATGAACAGAAAAGCATTGGATTAAGAGAAGAATGATTGAAGTCCTGAAGATAAGTGATTAAAGAATAATTTGACACAAAAAAATAGGTCAAGCCCAAGACCAAGGAATTACTATCAATGCCATCAAACCCAAGAGTCATAGGAAAGAAATGTGTCCAACTCATGAAACTTGAACCTGGCACCAGTTGGGCCTGGGAGTCTGAAAATCTAGTTGTAGCAACAGAATCCAGTTGTGCTTAACGCCAGTGAACCTGAGCTGGGCGCGAGCATCGATTTTCAAATTTTATTTAATAGTTTCTCTATATTAGGGTTAGGCATTTTGAGCTATTATATAGAGAAAAAAAATCACCTTTTAAGGCAGATTTAGGTTTATCTTAAATTAGTATTCTTATTTTCATTGTTCTTATGCAATGTTTAGCCTTCTCGAAATCATGAGGAACTAAATTCATTATTGGGGTTGGATTTAACATTTCTAAATTCTCATGTAATCATTTTGATTTTTATATTTATGTATGTCCTTTCAATATATCATTATTTTAATTCTACACATATTATTTATCGTGTTGATTTATGACTTGATCTTTATTCTTTAGGTATTGGGATATCTTTTGTAATCAGGAACTAAATTAAAATACCAAATGAAAGCTTTTATCTAAGAATAAAGCATGATTCATTTGTTGTCTTAAGACCTTTGTGACGATAGCAAGTTTTATTTATATAATTGATCAAGTAATTGATGATTAATATATAATCTTAGACTCTTCGTCTAAGGAATTAATTTTGGTATATTTATAGGTTGATATTGATTATTGTTTGGAAAGAAAGTAAACATTTTTATGCATAAGAGTGAGGATTGATGAAGTCTAACTCTAACAATCTCATAATGTTAATCTTTTTTGCATTTCAATTGTTGATAAAAAAATTAAATATTATTTTATTTTTCTACACATCAAACTAAATTATGGAATTATTCTTGAATCTAATTTTATTATAATTGTAAGTATTATTGTATATTGCACAAATACTTTGAAAAAGAAAGTTATGTTTATTACTTGCTACATTTACAACTCGACTACTTGCTATAATAACAAAAAAAAAAGTGTATGCTAATTCAACTAAGTCCTATACTTTAGAAATACTTTAGAATTTACTTAATGAAACAAAATGAATTTATCAAGGGCTTCAACATTGGTGAGCTAAAACTTGAAGAACAACTACTTCCTTTCATTATAACATGACAACTAACTTTCAAGAAAAGTAATCATATACTTCACTAAATATGAAGGGAATTTTGTTCTAATGTATGACATTCATCATAGAATTAAGGAGCTAATAGAAAAAATAACATAATTAAGGTTAATTAGATCCTTATGATTAAAGATCACATGTTAAAGTCCAAAAATTTATCTGATTATTGATTTTCTTATGTTGTCCTTGGTTTTAAGATTTTGCATCACTTTTTTGATTACGTGTAGATGGTGAACTTTCATAAGTGATCAGAGATACAAATGAAATCATCAATGCTACACTTTATAAAATGGAATTTATGAAGGTTGATGATCAGTATACTGCAAAGAATAATGATGAAGATGTTATTTCTATTGACAGTGATAACCACTATCGTGTATATCAAATAAACTAAGTCCTCTTTAAGTACAATATAGAGTCAGATCTAGGTCAATCCAAGAAACATAAACACTTTGAACCAATCAGATATTATAATCTGTATGAGTTAAGAACATTCAGAAGTTGAATCTATGATCAAGAGTTAAGGGAACAGATATTGAAAATTAAATAAACCAGAAACTAATGGATTGAACTAAAGAAACTAAAAAAAATTGTGTTTAACTGTAACAACTGAAAAACCGGTAAAACCTAATTAACTAGAAAATTGAATTTGGAAATTAAAATTGGAATTGATTATACCAGTAGCGAATTAGTAAAAACTGTAAAACCTAATAAAACAGAAAAAAAAAACTAATTATAAAAGAACTTAAATCGGACCGGAAAAGAAGAAGAGAGGAACTGATAATTCTAAAAGACAGAAAATGAGAGGAATTGAAAACTATATTAACTAAGAAAACTAAAAGTTGTACTGAATTGCAACTCTAAAATCTATTAAGCTGTTTTTCATGTTTGATTCTTTTATTTTAAAAATGTCTAAATTGAATATGACCGACCATGGTTCTAGTGATGAGTTTTTTCTTTTTTTTTTCGAGATCTACCTCTATCAAAAGAGGTGACCGGAGGTTTGTAATTGTAAAATTTTCTAACCATCAATTTCTTGAAATTATAAGTAGTGTGCCTCACGTAATGTAAATAAATTGTTGGTAGATTTTGGGAGAAAATATATTTATTAATATGATTTAATTAATCAAATAAATAATATTGTATTTGATAGAAAATTTCATAAATTTAACAACCTAGAAAATCTGTCATCTGAGTAGAAGTGGTAAAAGTGGAATGAGCATCTGATTATTATATTATTAAACTGAAAACACGTATTTATAGGAGAAGTTAGTAATCAAGTCTCATTCACACTTGAGCTACCATCTCTCTAAAACCTCTAACCTTCCTTTTCTCTAACTTCTCTCTAAGACTTCGCGTCTGTCTTCTATCAGTTTCTCGAGCAGAGCCCACCATTGGACTCGTGGCGGAGAACAAAGCAAGTATATCCAATCAGAATCTCCAATAGAGTAAGTTTGTTTTATGCCCCTTCCCTTAGAGTCAGTTTTATGTTTTCGCTTTCCTCTGCTGCTTACTGAGCTTGCATGTGGCTTTTGAGCCATACGGTGCCTCTGTGTGCTCGGCTTCCTAGTCTGTTAGTCTGATTGTTGATTAGAGGTCCTTTGATGTAGATTCGAGTTCCTAAGGACCTTAGGCTATTAGGATTGTTATAGAGAATTTCAACTACAATTCAGGTAAGGGAAGCTAACCTTAGTGCTTGTTTGGTTTACAAATTTAAGTCTTGAATAGAGAAGTTAATGATTGTAGTAGTTGTACAATTTGTATCTGGTAAACTTTCCTAAGGTATGAAATGTTGAATTAATGTTGAATTGGATGTTGCATGTGATATAGTTGTGTGAAATATTGTATTTGATAGAAAATTTCATGAATGGTAAGATATTGATATAAATTCAATATAAATTGATTTCACTTTAAATTGTTTTATTTTAGAAATATTTTTTGTGAATAAGATAATTTAAATTTAATAAATTTTAATTTTTTATTTAAACATAATATTTCAATATCATAAAATAAAACAAAAAGTTATTTATATATCAAATATAATTATTAATAATTCAAAAATACTAATATTGTTTAGTCGATCTTGTTATGTTATTTTTCTTACAAAAAATTGTTGAGATTTATTCGATTATAATATTTGTTAAACAATTATTTGGATTGAGGTCAACTTAAATTATTTTTAATTGATGTTGATTGCAATTATTTACGATTTCGTTAGTTGGAGTTTTTTTATCAACTTTCTTAATCAATTTTAGTTGAAAAATTCTTTCTATTGAAATTGGTAGAAAAAAGTCCAGTTAATGCTGATATAAAATTTTCCCAGTTATAATTAAAAATAAAAAATCTCCAAACAAACTTTTAGATAAAGAACTACAATTGTTATAATGATAAAAAAATAATTACGGCAGACCTCGAATAAAAAAAATCATAACAAACATCGATTCAAAAAATCTAATTTATATATCTAAAAGAATAGTCTCCCAAACATTTGAATAATAATTGATATTAATTAAAAATAATAATAATGTACAGAGCAATTCTCACAATTTAAATATAACTCTAATCAAGATTAATAAAAGGATCTTAGTAAATAACAACCGAAACAAAAAATAGTAATCTAAAAAATGTCTAGTTTTAATTAAGTCAAAGATGTACCAAACCTTAAGTAAAGCATTGTGAATATGAAAATTTTCAAAATATTACTTTTTAAATTGAATTTGAAATTTTCTAATTTCAAATAATTTAATTATTGTAATGAATTCCTAAAATTTCATTTTCTTATCTAAATAATATATTTTATTATAAAATATTTCAAATTCTCTATAATTACTCTTTTAAAATTTTCTATTTAAACACAATAGGAATGAATCCTGTTTTTGTCAGGATCTGAGTATGAATTTTTTCAAGATGATATCGACTTGAATTGACCTAAATCTGAATTGTGTATGATCCGAGCTCGATGATACGAGGATAGAGGAGGTCCACCTAAATAATAAGTGAATGATTAAAGGATCAAATAAGTGTGGGTGAATGGGTGATATGTAGTGTAAGTAAGTAAAAAGCTAAGTAAAGAGTGAGTACTTATTGAAAAGTGAAATGGTATTTACAAAACGCATTGGGCCTAGGTTGGATAATTGGTTGCATGACCCAGAATCAGGATAACTAATTTGGTTACAGTAGTTACCAAGTTATAATAGGCAGGAGGAAGCTAAGATACACAGTTTGTTGAGTTGGTTACCCGTGTATCTCGGGCACGGGTGTAACCACCCTGAATATGTCATGTGCGGGTAGTACACAAACCCCCAAAGCTCTGAGTTAGGTACTGACAGGTGAGCTTAAGTTGATGTTTGAAGGATAGGCCATGTATATATAACTAAGATTGTGACCAACGGTTCCTCCAACCGAGTTTAGGCAAAACTATTAGGAGTTAAGGTTCCATCGACATGATTGACCTTGAGATTGCAGCTTGTAGTCGAGCTCGAGGGTATAGCTCATGTAGCCAAGCTTAAGAGTATAGCTCGTGTTGTCGAGTTTGAGAGTATAGCTTGTGTGGCTGAGCTTACTACTCTGGATAACTCATGGTTGAGCTTATCCTAGTGTAGCTTATGGAGCCGAGCTTTATATATTCTTGAAAGTTAACCCCCTTGGACATAATGAGGATTCTATGTAATGATGAGTTTATGACTTTCTGTATTTCGAGGCATCGTATGGGTGAGGTAATGTGCCCCTAACTGTCGTCAAGTTGTCATATTGATATGATTATTGGGTATGGGGTCCACATGTCAATGCTTTATTGGGTGTCACAATGCACACGTGGCCCTAATTTGGGGAGACGAAACGTTGCGTTTCAAATGCTCTCAACTCTTCGTCTTCTCCAAGCTACTTTCATTCCTATATAAGGTTTTGATGCATGTATTTCACTTTTACTTGCATGACTTGAGGATTTTTGCTCTTGCTCTTAGTGCTAAAAAATAAGATGACCAATGTTCAAGAGAGGGGTGAATTGAACAATTTATAATTTTTGAAAACTTGAAAGTTTGAATGAGATATTTTATGAATCTTTGATTACAATGGTAATGCCACAAAAAATAGCAAGTTGAATTCACAAACAGCTTGTTAAAAGATACGACCAAGTATGTAAAATCAGCAAAAACAACTTGTTAAAAACAGAAACAGCTTGTTAAAACTCTATTCAGTACTTAGTATATTTTCACCCAGTATCAGAAAAACAACATGTTAAAACAAATTTTAACAGGTTAAAATTTTAGGTCTACAGTAGTGAATTTAATGGCAGAAAACAGAATGTTCAAACGAATTTTACACAAGTCAAGAATTCTTCAAATTAAATCAATATAATCAACCAATTATATCTCACACCAGTATCAGAATATCACCAATTTCACAAGATCAAAACTGCCTAGAAAAGCAAAAGCAGATTCACTATAGGTGTTAAAAGAAATTTAGAATTATGAGAACTGTTGTAGCAGGAAGTCTATTACTCAAAAGGTTATTCACAATAGGTGCTCTATTCAAATTAAAATTGATTCCACTTCCTTATTGATTTAATATTTTTATAGTTGTTCAGTTAACTCCAGCAAAAAGGCAAATGAATGATATTAAGTAGATAAAGTATGCACCATCAATTTTTCAGCAATTCAAATTAAGTTTGTGTAAAATAGAAACCACAATAAATCCAATCTAGATGATTTACTAAGATAAAATGCAAGATACAAATTTTAGACCTATGAGAACAGATTAAGAATTCACAAACTGAATTAGCAGTTTAATTTTCAGAACAAACCAGAATTAAAACCAATAACCAGATTAAGAAAACGTTACTGATATGAGTATTGAAATCTGCTAAAAATTTAACAGATTGTTCTTCAATTTTAACAGGTTGTTCTTGACTGCAGAATTGAATAATGCACAAATCCAATTCGAAAAATTAAAAGAGAAAGGTAAAAGAAGATTGCACAGATGTTTTTATACTGTTTCACCCAACCACTTGGGCTACATCCAGTCCTTTACAACCACTTGCAAGGATTTCCACTAATTCAATCAAAGTTTACAAACAAATCACTCAAAAACCCTTCTTGAACCCCACAAGAAGAGCTTCTACCCCTTGTGCAGCCCCCACCGCACAAGATGAACACCCACTGTGTCAATGTAGTACACCACTGCAAATTTGAATGCAAACACACCAACACAACAATTCAATTTTACAATTCTCATTAACAATGCTTAAAATTGCCTATTAAGCACAAATCAACCAAGAAACTATTCAAGAATTCAATACAACTCAAAAATTCAATTAGGCAGCAACCAAGCACGATCAAAAGCTCAAGGAAGAACACTTATCTTCACAAGTAAGTTGCTACAATGCTAATTGAATCAAATCCAAGCAAAGCTCTTCTTCAAGTATTAGAGATTATGATGAATTTCGAAATCAAAAGCAATTTTTTTCTCACTATTGGTTTTCCCTCCAAGAAACTCTCTTGAAAACTCTTTGAAAACCTTTTTGAAATTGAATTCTGTTTACAAAACGCGCGCAATACCCTTTTGAACACGTGACAGCTTAAACTGTCAGAAATTTAACATGTTGATTTTGAAATTTAACATGTTAAATTTGGGTCTGCAACACTAACTTTTCTAAAATGTTTTTGAAATGCTATTTTCACTTAACTATGAGTAAGAGCAATGCTAGTACTTGATAGATTGACATAAACTAATGCATGAAAGTCCTAATCCAAGTAAGAACTACCCCAAACCTAAAATCTAGTGTCTCCAAGTGATTTCTTCATCAAATTAACACTTTAGGATAACCTTCACTAGCTCTAACACTCTCGAGTCTTCCAATTCTTCACTGTCTTCTAGAATTTCTTGGTAAGTCCTTTCATCATTTCAATCATCTCTTCGTTCTCTTCTTTTGGGTTTGGTTATGATGGCGGTAACCCCTTAACTAGGAGAGAGGTTATCCCCATTGTAGTGGATTCTTCTTTTTCTTTCTCTAGTCGAACAAAATCTTTCTCCGTCGAGGGAGATGTTGTAGAGGAAATCTTCGCTCCTCTTGTTTTATTCATGGTAATCGTCGCACCAGAATCTACTCCTGCAGTGGAAACAACCATTTAGGCTGTCACCGAGATGGTGAGAAAGGAAAAGGCGGTGGTCGTTCCCTTAAAGCGTAAGGCTTTGCCAAATGCGACGGCAGAGCCCTCAAAGAGGATGAGGACAGGCTGGTATCTTCCCATTACAAATTGAAGAAGGTCAAAGCAGAATCAAGGCATTGGAGGTCGAGCTAGGTTTGACCAAGGAGAAAGGGTGGAAGGCACTGAGAAGAGGATGAAGGACGTCGAGGCTGAGGTTGGAAAGGAGGTCATGGAGGCCAAATTGAAGGAAATAGAGGACCAACACTCCTCGCTCAAGAATAAAAATGAGAATTTGTTGAAGAGTGAGGCAGAACCAAAGTCCACGACCTTCCTAAGATCGAGTTAGAGGAGTACTCGGACAATACATTCATATTCAATTCCAACCAGTGGAGAAACTGTTATAAGTAAAACTCCTATATCAACTAGACAGCTAATAACTAACATGGTAGAAAATACACAACAATTTTACTTTAAAATTCTATAAAAGAAATACATGAAATTAGGATATATGTTAAAAGACTTCATGGGTCGGTTAGACAGTCACCGTTAATAATTGAAGATGTGACAGATAATTATGTTGGTCTGTAAATACTCTCTATAGATATGTTGATGTGAGAGGTAAGAATAATTTTATAATAAACAACAACATGAAAAATAAATAATAATGAAAAATAATAAATATTTGAAATAAAGAATTTTAATGACTCTTACAAAGTATTTGAAAAACTTGAGCCGATCTTTCAAGGTTTTAAAGAAAACTTATATTTTATTTGAAAAAACTTTACAATAATTAGAACTTTTAATACATTGCACAGACATTCTTAAATTTGAATCAAACATATAAAAGTATTAAAAATACAGTATTAAAAGCATTGTTAAATATATTAATATTACTCAATAAATGTTACACTTTGTAGGATCATAATATTTTTAATATAATTACTTATGTTAGTAATGTTATTAATTTTTAATGTTTATATTATAATAAAATTAATAGAAAAAGTTATTTAATTTCTGGTTATTAAAAATAGAACCTACAAAATTAAGTGAAGTGCAAGAGAGTTAATAAGCCGCATCTGATGAATAACAATTGATCACATATATTCAGTTAGTTTTTTTTCTAAGGTCAAGATGAGGATGGGGAGGTAGAAATGAATTAATGTCAACACTGTAAAAGACACAAAATGATATAAGTATGTTATCCTTTCAATAAAAAACCTGTGTACATCACACTTAAATAATTAATAAAAAAATAATGTTATGACCAAAATGTTACCTGTAATACTTTAATGGTGTCAATTAAATAAGAATAAATAAAAAAAGTATTATTTGTTTATTTTATAAAATGATGTGTAATTACTTGTTTAATAACGTAGAAAATTTTAAGATTAAAATTATAGTATTTTATAATATATTTTTTATCTAGTTTTAGAAAAAAATATATATGAAATTATTGAAGGGAGTCTTTAACCACAACGCCACACAATCTATATGATATTATTATTATTATTATTATTATTATTATTATTATTATTATATTTATGATTATGATTGTTAATACTATTAATAACATTATTATTATTATTAATACTATTATTATTATTATCATTTTTATTAAAAGCGACAATAATAATATTAACAATAATACAAATAATATCAATAATAATATTAATAATATTGATAAAAACAATATTAATAAGATTCATAATAACAATAATAAATTAATAAAATTTAAAATATTAATATTATTAATAATAATAATAATAATACGGGTAATAAAAACAATAATAATAATAATAATAATAATATTAAAAATAAGAATATTAATGTTAACATTAATAGTAATAACATTATTGATAATATTATTATTAACTATTATAATAATAATAATAATAATAATAATATCACAAATATTTTTAATATAATTGAAAATAATATAAAAAAATATTAATAATATTAAAACTATTTTTCATGTAAATATAAATAATGTGATAATAATATAGTAATATTAAAAATATTATTAATGTAAATATAAATAATATGAAAAGAAGTATTAATAATATTTCATATATTAAAAAACATATAATAATAATGTTAATATAAATAGTAATAATAATAATAATAATGTTATCAATAACATTAATAATATTTTGTGTATAAATATTAATAATATTAAAAACTTTAAAATTATTAAAAACAACATTAATAATTTGAAAAAAAAATATAATACTGCTAATAATAATAATTATAATTTTAATAATATTATAACCAACAATATTAGAAATAATAATAAAAATAATAATATTAGCAATAATATGAATAATATTAATATTAATAATAATAACGATAAATATAATATTAATGATAATATTATTAATAATATCAATGATAATAATAATATTAATAAAACTAATAATAATATTAATAATAGTAATACAAATTTAATAATAATAATTATAATAATAATAGTAATAAAAGTGTTAAAAATACCAATAATATTAGTTATAATATTAATAATATCAATATTGTTAATAATATTCACTTTTATTAATGTTATTATTAATAAATAAATATAAAAATTATTAATAAGAGATAATAGTAATTTTATCCATAAATATAAGTTTCTAAGTATTACTCACGGACGGAGGTCCGTAGGTATTACCCACGGACGGAGGTCCATAAGTATTACCCACGAACGGGGGTTTGTGGGTATTACCCACAGACATAGGTATGTAGGTATTACCTACAGAAATAGTTCGTGGGTAATACTTAGAGACCAATATCCGTGGGTAATACCTACGGATCTGTGTCCGTGGATAATATCTACGAACTTATGTCCGTGAGTAATACGTATGGACTTAAATCCGTAGGTAATACCTACAGATAGAGATCCGTAGGTAATAATCTGTGGGTAATGCTGAATTTACCTACAGATACAGATCCGTAAGTAATAATCCATGGGTAAATTGAGTTTTCCTTGTAGTGATAATTTTCACATTATCATGATTATTTATTATTTATGTAATTTTTTAAAATTCTAACTATAATTTGTAAATGATATATTTCATAAATATTATTTAATCTTTAATAACACCAAATAGCATAAACTTTTGTTTAGTTGAGTGTGCTTTAAGTTGATACAACAAGACAAATGCTTCAAAAGACGAGCATATACTAAACTAAACAGAGGTTGTACCATTTTGAAATTCTGATGGCTTTTACTCTCATGCACCACCTACAAATGTGTTATATAAATAGCTTAATGTAAACTTTTTTTTTTATGGAATGATGAATTTAAGAATGAATTTAAATGGAAAAGAGTCTACTTGTTCCATGCATATAAAATCTTGTTCAATTTATAGGCTAGCATAAAGTGTAGTATAAGTTTAAGTATACGGTATCCCCATATAAGAATATCTAATGGGGAGGATGTGATAAATAAAATTAAAGTTGTGTGTCATAGTAAAATATCTCTTAAACTTCGTCTTAGTTAAGAATGATGTATTATTGTATAAAAATAATGAGAAAATAATTATTTAGAATATTAATAGATAATTATTTATAATTTAACTTTATATATTTATATTTTTATTTATATTTGTGAAATTAATTTTTAAATAAATTAATTTTATTTAAACTTATATTTAAATTTAACTTATTTAAAATTATCTTTTAGAAAAACTAATTTTACTTATTGATATCTTTATCATATAATTTTATTATATTATACTTTAATATATAAAATAAATTATTCATAAACTTTATAAATATAAAATAATATGTGAATATTTATGTGCAAGTGAACAAATATTGGAATGAGACAAGAGGTAACTATTGTGTGGCACACACACTAGTAGAAAAATAGGCTTTAACGTCTACTTTTTATGACGGTTAAAGAGATAAACGACGTAGTCAAAAACGCGGTGGCATTTTTGTAAATAAATGAACAATCCCACGTCGGTTGGAACAAAAAACCGTCATTGACCTATTTATAAAAAAGAAAAATTCAAATTTTTAAAAGATGTAAGGGGCGCGTGAATCCCACGTCG
>Ga0209700_107101_pt1 | contig 16330 bp, 9 predicted proteins | sample SiratroredBW_FD_187528 | JGI IMG/M metagenome (GOLD analysis project Ga0209700, IMG submission 187528) | Root nodule microbial communities of legume samples collected from California, USA - Siratro red BW (SPAdes) (version 2) | ecosystem: Host-associated > Plants > Roots > Nodule | place: USA...
TTTTAACTCTTAATAAACTTATAATATTTTTTCTGATTTTCTATTTCATTCTTATCTATAAATTATTAATTCTGTGTAATTGAATTCTTGTTTTTTTAAACCCACTATTTATTGGTGATTTTTGTCATTGCCGTTATTGTCCTAGTTATTGGATCTGCAACACTCATCATCGTTGTCATATATATCTGTCCTTATTTTATGTTTAATCTTTTCCGTTGGTTGAAAAGTTATATTCAATTAATGCATTGTTCTCAAGTTTACACTCATTTTTAATAAATTTTTCGTGTTCAGATTTATTCTGAAGTTTAAAAACATATATATATATATATATATATAACTACTATAAATAATTATTATTTTAAAATATATTCTTATTAAAAATATTTGAAATATTTCTAATAAAGGGCAAATTCATCATAAATTGAAACTTAAAAACGATATATTTATAAAGATTAAAACAGAAAACATATATCTTATCTGAGAATTAAAATAAAAAATAAGGATTGTTAAATTTAAAAGGCGAATGTATAGTTGCCAGTAATAGTTATACATTAAATAGATGATTAATTGATTTCTTGAAAATGAATGATAGAATAAATTGAATTATATTAATGATAAAATTATCAATTAAACCATTTTTTAAATGATTCAACACAAATATTATGTCTAATATGTCCAATAATTATAATTAATTTAATGTAATAGTTAAATACGCTATATTTTGTTTCTAGTCTTTATAAATATATTTTTTTCACTTTTGTATATATATATATATATATATATATATATATATATATATATTCTATTTTAAATTTTATTCCACAAAAACCTTAATTTTTATTTTTAGTTCTTATTACATCTTATATTTGACACCTTTAATGACCTCAACAATATTAAATTAGTAATTTTATTAATGTTCCAGCATTCTTAGAATAGTGTCATATTGTATTATTTTGGTTCTTTTGTCTCTGATATAAATTGATGAGTGACTAATGGCTTATTAGCAACGGGAGAAGGAACACGACCTTGAGTTAGCAGCTTCACTTCCAGGATATCAGTTCCTCACAAATACTTCCTTAGAGCCTACAGAAAACTGCAAAATCATTAAAAGAACGTAAAATCAGAAAGCCCTAGAGGGTGTAGGCGAATAAACTCAGTCATGCCATCGTCAATCAGAACTCCATAGCACAATTTCTCTCTAAAATCTAAACCTAATTACTTTCCAAGCTAGAAGACGCATCAGTCGCCAAACCCTTCACCTGTTCAAAAAATTTGCATCTTATCAGCCAAGTCTCTGCATTTCACCTAATTTTAAAGGAAATTAATACTTAACAAAACAGACCAAAAGAATAACTATAATAAAACAGAACGTACAAATTGTTCTTAAATGAATATCTCATATCTTATCCGTTCAGATTTTCTACTAATGCAAATGGATTTCCTTAATTATCTTGGAGACTGAAATCACAAGAATTCTGAACACCCAATTGAATTTATTAACCCATATGCTAAACTTTCTTCTACGGACCTATCCCATGAACATAAACAACTTATTATATCCTAAAAAGGGATTAAATTTTGATCTGACATGTGTCAGCGGATCCAGGTGGATTCGAACCACCAACCTCCCAAACGCAAACTGCAGGTGGGTGCTCATTCCAATTCGAGCTCGTGGATCCATCGTATCCTTGCATACTAGGTTTATAGCCCAAATATTGTAAACTACTTCATAAAAATAGGTATATAGATTTTAGGCCAGAAATTAGCTCATGAATATAAAACAAATAAAAAAAGGATTTCCGAAATGAATAACAAAAGATAAGGAAAATGAAAAGAAAAAAAACACTAGTAATTACTGAATATAAATAACAAACCACTTCAATAAAACGTATGCAACAAAAGTAATTTGAATCATAGACTAGTCAAGCACGTAAACATTAAACCCAAATTACGAGGAACCAAAACACAACTATGAACAATTTCACTATTGGCTAAAAATCCACACTATTAGGTACCCCAATTATACAAATTTCAAGAACCAATTTTTGCTTGGGAAAAATAATCAAGAGAATTTTCACTAAAAGGCCGTGTTTTAAATGCGGCAAGATACCATTTTTAGCCAATAAGTATAGACTAGGAAACATTCAACAGTAAATTAAATGAATATTCAATACCGATTATAGAAAGTTCATAACATTGTGTTTATGATCCTCCCTGAGAATTAATTAGTATTTATAGAAACAAAATATTCAATCCATTAACTTGCATAGCAGGAGGATCAAACTACAATCCACTATATCTTCCCACAACATCTGATTAGCAAAATATAATTACGAAACCAAATCCTGAGAACCAATATGTTGGGAAACAAGGGAAGTAAAAACCAAAACTAACAATAAGTAGCGGGTTAATGATAGACGAGATCACTAGTCAGGCTGCGACGGCCAAACGGCACCAAAAGATCTACATGAAAACATTTACAAAAATAACTGGAAAAACTGTTACTGCATGCTCATTCATAGTTAAAAGTAGGGTAGAAAACAAACCAGAGTCGTATTTTTACCAGAACTACAGAATAACGAGGAAAATTTTCAATAACAGTGACCAAGGCTATGATAAGTTGAAAACAACCACCAACTTCAGGAATACGTCAACAGTATACAGATCGCCGAACATGTCGCTGAATATAAACAGACATGAACGTTAATGTAGATGTTACACGACCGGACATAAAACAATCGTTTGATTTTAATTTGTTGATCCAGCATCGTTTGACGTTGAAGCACCAAAGTCAAATCTCTTGATAAATAGCCAGGACGTTTCCTATCAGTAAAACATTGAATCAAAATTTTCATCGAATGAACGAGGATAAACATTTATCCTGCAAAAAGAGCATCAATTATGTCAGAAATAATGCAAATTCAATCACCTATAAAGATTAAACCAAATCTAAACATACAATTACAACCAATAAGAGCATATACATTAATAGGCTACAAAGAGATATAATTAAGTGCTGAATTATCTAATTGCGTCCAGCAAAAATTACACGAAGTTCGAAGAAAATAGCTAATATGCTAAAGAATGACATAATTTGGTGTTTTTCAGAATTGTGTGATAATGAATAGCAGAGAATCCCAAACAAAGATCCACATCATGAACTAAAACCATTTAAACAATACAACCCAATAAACAAACTGCAGATTGCAAGTATTCATGCAAGCTACTTCTAAATTCCAACAAGAAAATTCAGAGAGACTAATTAGTATCCATGCCCATAAGATAAATCGTTCGAGATGAACACCAATTACCTCTAGAGTCTGCAGGTCCTTCCTTGCTTCGCTAAAACAGAAGAACACGATCTTTCATCCTCTGCCTGATCTCAGACTCCTTTTTCAGATTATATCTAAAACTCAAAAGGACCATGTAAAGCGAGTCGCACAGTGCTTGACAAAGGCCAAAGATTGATGCTTATCCAAAGCAGAATACTGCAGATACAAGGAACCTTAAAACTACACTAGGTACAGCTAATTACAGCAATCTGTAATCACTGCCTTATGTACCATGGCAGATTTTTGAAACATACATAGTACATCAAAATCCCAATTTTCCTAAAAAGAGCCAAGTACAAATGCTTAATAATAGCTCCATAATACAGTTGCAGTAAGACATCAACCAAACATAAGGGATTATCATAAAACATACACGATTCTACGTGAGACATCATTGACTGGTATCTTTAGATGAAAACTTGTAAGTTAAAATATCAAGGATTTAGGGATCCAAAGATAGGGACAAACAATGAGACAATAAAAAATGAAACAGTGAGATTAGACACTCCGATTGAATTAGTTGACGTGCATGAGCGCTCAACAAAGAATATAAACATTTGCATATTATTTTACTGTACATATAAAGGCACTTTGATTCAATTGTTGAGTTATAAATGTTGAACTAGTTGATACGCCTTGTACGCTCAACAAAGAATAGAAACATTTGCACATTATTTTATTGGAAATCCAAAACCATTTTGATTCAATTGTTGAATCATATATAAATTTGGAACAAATATTAAAAATGATGATATGCTTCAGTTTAATAAATTGCCTTTAATCAAGTTAACGTCTAAAAAACCACATACTTTTGCTCAAATCTCCTTCGAGGCATTTTATTGGAAATCCCCTCTAAAATCAATTATATTAATGTAAATTACATAGCAGTGTAAAACATTCTCTCAAAATATGCAGAAATTGTGGCATTGCCTCTCATGTTAATTACGATTCAACTATAAATCGATTATATGCAAGGAATGATGTCAATTGTATATTGCAAAATTGAATGCGTAAATTCATAAACAGCGAAATTGAAATTCAAATAAATTAAAGTGTGCGTTCAGCACTATACCTGGAAAGTAGCCAATTGTTTTGTCGTTTTGTTGAGCCGTTACGCGGAGAGCGAACCAAAATATATAGAAAAAATTAAGAGCACAGAAAAGAGAGACTAAGGAAGAGAAAGGGGAAGGGGAAAAACACACCACGACAGGGAAAGGGAAAAGAACCGGGGCAAAAACTTCAAAACAAACCCCGATTCCTACCCTCCCCAAACAAAAAAATATAACCATTTTATTAACGCTTTTCGGACCCGCCATGCAAGCGCACCTGACATGGCAAAGGTCCATTAACAAGAGCTAACATCAGAACAACTGCCTTACACACACCTCTCGCAACCATACCTCCAATCATATCAAACAGATCCAATACCAAACAATATATGTCTCCTAAACGATTTTAGGAATACAACCTGTTATGTTCCGGTATCAGTCCCATCAAGTATCAGCCCAATCAAAAAAGCTTAATCACAGATCGGACGGACAATCCCAAGATATCGTAGGTTGGTTTCGCGTACGATATCTGACCAGGTCAGGATGACTCCTTAGCGAACAATCTCGATCAGCGTCTTACCTGCTTCCACGAATTCGGGCATAATACCGATTAAGGAGGATCGGATCATTGTCGGTTATCCGGAAGAATCATAACCAAAATTACACGACGAATCTCGCGTTAATTACTCCGTTGAGTCTTCCGACACGTGACCACCAACGTCCACCGCAGAAATTCCACGATCAGCACCGGCGTCTCCGAAACCTAACAACACAAAACCATAACCGATTAAAATTAACTGAATATTCGCACAGGGACTTCTAGTCTAAGTTACCTAATGAAATTAACAGTCGAATTAAACGATTTCTTGCCTGTCTAAAACCAATCTCCCTCGCCTCCATCGCAATTGAAACGACAGAGCCTGCACTTGACGAACCCTAAAAACCAGAAGAAGGTTTGATCGGCCATACAAGAACGAGGAATTTGACTTTGGCCGATGAAAACGAGGGTTTGATGAGTCACGCAAAAAGGACCGAGAGCAACTCACGTGGGCGATGGAATGGAAAGATGAAGCGTTGGGGTCGTTTTATATAGAAGAATCTGAAGAAGATCAACGGCTGTGATTGATTAGGAACGGCCTAATCCAATGGTGCGGATTGGTTGAGTTTGTTGCGCTAAAAGAAATGCCGAATCGGCGGGGTTGTCGGTTTGGTTGGGTAAGGTATTTGCGGTCACAAAGATAAGAAGGTTCTCGATGACGTAGATATTCTTAACTGACACGATTTTTATGTGTCAGTTTTGGAAATTCGTAATTGGGTCGTTTTAATACGTTGTCAATGGGCCGGTTCTATTTGTTGGGCCAGAGACAATACTTGTAGAATGTTTTGAGAGTTTCGTATGAGATAATATTCTAAGCAAATATTATTAAATATGTGATAATAACCGAAAATTGATTAATTCTAAAAAACTGATAGACCAAAACTACAACAAAATATTTGTAACGACCAAAATGATATGAAGCTACAACCACCAAAACCAAACTCGTTTTGTGAATATTTAGTTATTATCAAGAGTATATTTCCGTTGAAATTCTATCAGTCTTATTAAAAAAAATCTGTTTTTTTCCTAAACTTAAGTTTAACAGACATTTAAATTATTTAAATTTAATAAGTTAACCACAGCCTATCTATCACATGTTGAATTGTGTTCCGAATTCAATTATTATCGGTGTTAATAATATATACTATGACGTCTATATTCATTTTTAACTTTTTTTTAAGTAGGTAACTTATAATTATCATTTAATTTGATTTTTATAATGAGACATCAAATATTTTATCAATTCTTTACAGACCATAGCTTTTATTTTTCATATCTTCTTTTTATAATAATGAAGAAACATATTCTCAATCAACTTTTAATTATGTTAGTATTCAAATCGTTATGGTCATATAAATTATCATCTTTCATAATCAAATATTTACTTTTATTATTTGTATTATTTTAATGTAAGGGATTCAACTATTTTTAATATATTAAACTTTTTGATCTCCTTCTCTTCTTTGATTTTTTTTTTCTTTGATTCTTTGATCTTCTTTTTAAATGTTAACTTTAATCATATATATATTATTATGTCTATATTAATTTTTATATTTTTTATTTCAAAGTAGGTAACTTATAATTATCATTTAATTTGATTTTTCTAATAAGACATTAAAGATTTTATCAATTCTTTACAGGCTATAATTTATTTATCATTTTATTTTTCGTATCTTCTTATGAACAAACATATTCCCAATCAAATTTTAATTTGTAAGTTATATGATAACTCTTTGACTGATTTATTTATTTAATTGTTTTATTTACTTATTTATTTATTTACTCGTCCTAATTATATTGTATCTCATTTAGTGCAATACTCTTTAAGCATTTAATATTGCATTACAGTATATGGATCTTTCTCTTTCATTAATGAAAGATTCATGATTATATTTTTTTTTTCTTAGTTAATGACTAAAATATTAGTAATTTTATTTGTTAAATATTTTAAAAATATTTAATAGAACCATTGGACATCGGTTGTCAAGTTTTTTTTTTATCTATTAACGTTCTACTTTTATTAATTTTCGGTCTTGGTTATAAACTTATGTATAATTAAGTGTATTAAAATTTCATTATCTCTAACGCTTTAAAATGTTTATTTATACATAGTGTTTTTAGTCTCTTTGTTGTATGTATAAGATAAATAGGCTTAATTCTCCTTCTAATTATGGTTTGTTCATTAATTGTGATGTATTATTTGGTAATTACAGTGTTTTAATTATAGTTAAATGGTAGTTGGCATAATGGTTGGAGAGGTGGAGTTATACATGTTGACACCTTAGTACACAGTGTAGTACACCAAGGTTTTTGGTTTGGTTGGAAAAGTGGATTTCAGAGAATAAATTTAAAGAAATTTGAGTGAATTGTGTATAGATAGTATGGTTGTTTAGATTAATAGATAGATGGTAAGATTTGAAGGGATTGGTTATAAAAATTTGAGAATTATTTAATAGATGTTATATATTTGTTTTAATTTTTTTAATTAATATATTTCTGAAATTATTAATTAACCCTTGTGGACAATGAAAACCTTAAATCCACTTAAAGGAGTATTTAGTAATTTCCAAAGTTATGACCTACTTATAAGGATATTTTGTAATTTCCACCTTCCTCATCCATCCTCTCAAATTAAGTCAACAAAATAGCCTTCATCTCCCAAAGTCATTCTCTTGTACGTAAAACTACCGAAATTAGTTCAATCAAACAGGCTGTAACATTTTACAGTCATAGTTTGAACCCCCGAAAAATACAATTTTTAGGATAACATAATAACAATTTTGCTTTTTATGTTTTTACTAAAGATAAAATACAACTTCTTATTAATACTCTTATACTAGAATTGAGATTTCTGGTATTATCCTATAAAATATTTGAATCTATCTAGTAGTCTTTAATTTATCCTTCTTTTTGTTTGATTGAATTGATTTACTGTAGAGGATCTAATATGTGAAAATGATTACTTTTTGAAAATATTTTCTTAAAGTCATTGCACAAATCCTCAGCATTATCAATATAGATTGTGCTTTGTGTAATTTAAGTGGTTAAAAGTACATGTAATTCAAGATATTATCATGGCGTTGCAGTGCTCTCAAGCATCATAAAGATTATCATAGTGTAGAGACTTTGGAATTTCTTCATTAACAAATTTAAAATTGTTCTTTGATAATAAGGTACACTTCATTGCCTTACTCCAATAGTGGTAATTGGATCTATGGAGTTACAATTTGACAAGGACCATTATAGGATTCTCTCTTGGATGCAAGTAAAAAGTACTTAAAGGATGACCATTATAGGATTCTCTCTTGGATGTAAGTAAAAAGTACTTAAAGGATTTTGCGACAACTCTATGAGAAAAACAAATAAGACAAAAAAAAATAAACAAGAACGAAAGAAAAAATATTAAAATGAAAAGAGAAGAATCACATATAACCAAAAGAGTGGAATGGAGCGGTACAAATCCACTCTAATACCATATTAAAATCTCAAGCTTTTGAGAAAAATGGAGAAAACAGAGAAAAACAAAGTAAGAAAGAAGACAAAAGTTACTCTACAATTTTATTATTTTGTGTGTAAAACATATATATATATATACAAATCCAAACACAATTGACTGACCTAAAGTAAGACCCAAACAAAAGGAGAAAAAATAATTAGATGATGCACGATACATAGATAGTATACTGTCAAGCAAGCGTATAATACACCAAAACCCTTTAATATTAAAAGATTATCCACAATTAAACCTCTTATACACCATAACCATAACAAAAGACCTGTTTATTATCATAAGACCATCTAAAACATTACAAATTTAAGAAGTGGTTATAGATTAGGATATTGTGAGGGTTGAACTAGGAGCACATCCCATTCTTATTCCATTTATATGTGATCAAAATTATAATTTACAAGCATTCATGTCATTGCCTTGTTATATGATTTACAATAAAGGGAGGTATTTGTTACATTTTAGTTCTCCTTCCCAAACCAATATATTACTAGTCAACACATAATTTGATTTTAGTGATTAAATTAAAAGTATTCTTGTAATCATATTAGTAACATTTTGCATTTTATATATAATCACATTATTATTTTTACTTTGATGCGTTTATAGTAGCACTCGATAAATTATTATTTTATTCTTATTCAACATTCTTTCACTGTTGAATATTAATTTTCAAATATCTAAAGAGTTAGAAAACAGTTAATTTGATTTTGAAATTTTATGAGAGTAAGCAAGATCAAATTAAAGATTCTAAGTTAAATAGAATATAAAAATAAATACATAACAAACTAAAATAATTGTCGTAAATAGATCACAAAACCCAAGTAAATTGAGTACATTACAAATGAAGTTAATAAATAAAGACACAATTACAAATATTTCATTAGACCATGTAATTATAAATGTTTTATAATTTCTATCTTAATGTCTTTTATATTAATCACACTTATCTTACAATATCCTAAAAGTCTATAATGTTATGGAACCTGTGTGCTCTCTTTGTCTCCTTCATAAAATTCTTTAAAAAAAATCTTTGATAAAATGTTTAACCTTAACTATTGACCTTTATTTGATATTATTTCAACATTAATATTTAATCACATCCTTTAAACTTCATTGTATTACTTTTTATTAATACAAGAAAAAAATAGTTTTTTTTTTATTTTTTTTGTTTTAAAAGTTTCTATTATGAAAAAGTTTGTCTGAATAGACTAAAAAAAATACACCTACAAAAGAGAGGATTATGTATAACTTTGGTCTCTTAAATGAGATAAGAAAAATCTTATTATCTCACATCGTTAAGGAGAAGTTGTTAAAAATCCTTCATCAATTAAACTAAAATAATTGTCACATAGTTCAAATATTAAACAAAAATCAGGTAAGATAATAAATTTTAGGCTTTTTTTTATCTATAAATTTTAGGTCTTTTTTATTTATATTATGTTGGTTTGATTTATCTCCCCTTAATGTAGGAATTGTTGTTCCATACAAAAAAAGTATGTTTAAAACTACCTATAAAAGAATCTATAAAAAAATAATGTGAAAAAATTAGAAAAGAGGTAAAAAAAAAAAAAAACTACAACATCTCTATATAGTTTGCTTATTTTGAAAAAGTGTACAAGCACGTCATATCAACGTGTTTTTCATTTTGATATTTTAACTTTTTATGTATAAAACACTTAAAATTAGAGTATTGTTTTTAATTTCCATATAATGAATAATTTGTTATTTTAATCGTGATGTATATTTTTTTTATCTTCATTTCTCTAAAATATAAAATCATTATATTTTAATAAAAAAAATTGTAAATTATATAAATAATATTTAATTTTGAGATTTATAACTTTTTTTTAAATACATATGATGCATAATGCTAAATGTAGCATTTCTAAAATTTTTATATATGATAGATGTATCATGTAGAAAATTATAAAATAACCATATGTTTTTATACTATTTACATTGATAAATGTAATTTAAAATACACTTATTTAAAGGAAATTTAACCTGTACATATATTTTAAAATTAGACTTAAAAAATTATTTATCGATTTCCTGAATTGATCTACCACCTGCAAGATCATTTGTTTTCATGTAGAACACAATCATCACAAATTAAAAAAAAAAACATATCAACAAAAAAGATATAAGCCAATAATTTAAAACATTTGTCATCATTTCAGTAACTCTAGCAATTGGTTCATCTCATAGGAAGGTGAAGGTGTGGTAAGAGGTTTAGGGGCCATAATATAAGATACACAAAAGTTTAGGATAAATCTATATGACTCAAAACAACTACATAACCTACAAAGAGAAGACATCAAAAAGAAAAACAAACCAATACAATCCAATTATAACAGAACAAGCAACAACACAAAAATCTTATATTTGAATTTTAAGATCCTTCTAAGTTAAACATCTTAAATTCAAGTAGAAGTTGTTTATTGTTACTGTTAAAGTAATATAAAGAAACACTTTACATTGCATTCAAACTTATATCTAACATCAAATTTCATACAAAAATATAAGAAACCAATCAAAACATAAATTTGAAAGATATTCTAAACATAAAACATTAAGATAGAAATCTATCTCAATTTAGTAATAAGTGTGCATCGTCTTCACTTCATCAAGATTCTTTTATTTTTTAATAATTTCATTCTTATTCACCACAATAAACTTAACTTGAATACAATCAAATTTCACATATGATGGTCAAATATCCAATTAGATACATTTTGCCTATCTAAACACGATAAGCTCACTACTCTCAAACCATACTAAAAACGAATACCAAATATAACATCTCATAAATTATCATAGTTATAATATACATAAAATTAATAAATATAATATATAGATGTTATACTAAATAGTATTGCATATAAATTCATCACCTAATCTTATACATGTAAAAACATATAAACCTTTTAACACATATCATATAATAGTAGGAATAAAAACAAATTTTCAAATTTTTGAGTGAAAAAAATAAAAAAAATATATAAGAATTAAAATAAATTTGGTTAATATGACGTATATTAAAACATCAAAACCTACAAAAATTCACAATTAAATAACTTATAGTATTTAATTATAATAGCTGTAAAAATAGAAAAGTTCAACACTTAGATAAAAGAATCAAGAAACATGAGTCGTGTAATAGATATAAAAATAATTTGTTTGTGTTTTAAATGGTAACTTATGAATTAAGAAATGAGAGTTGTTAGTGTAGTAGAAAAGTGGCAATTATTAAGAGGAAGTGGAGGTGGTGGTCCATCCCTTAGTCCATGAACACCTTGGGAGAAGAAACTCCAATGCCCTTTAATTTCATTTTGTGGCCAACTTTAATGTGGAGCCAAGCCTAAAGAGGAAACAATCACTCACAACACGTCTTTATTACCTTTTTTTTTCTTTTGCATGTCACCACTATTTTGACCTAAATGTTGCTCGCTCTTGACTTGTTGATTGAGAAAGAATTACAATGATATAAATAAAAAAGTTGTTGAAAAATTTGATTGTAGCACATTGGTTTGAACTGGAAATCTGTGTGGAAGCCATTGCAAAATTGGCTCCTCTTAAAAGGAAGAGGTGTTTCTTTAACCAATTAAATTAAATTTCATCGGAAAGAAAAAAGAGGCTTTATCTCATTTTCTAATTTTTAACATCGTTCTGGATTGGATTATGCTAACCTTCTCGGAGTTTCCTTTGTCTTTAGTTGTCCCTGGAAGCAAAACAACATTCGAGTTCCCACGAGGCCCCAACAGATTCAACGTGCTGCTTTTGAGGATGTGATTTCGAGTAAAATCCTTTACTTTCCGCTTCGTCCACCGAGAATATCCTTTAATTAGCACGTAAGAAAAAGCCGTTTGGTAATTTCAACTTGTTCAGGTGATTTTCATCAAAAATTGAAAAACCTGAATTCAAACTAAATAAATTAAGAAGGGTAAGAAAGAAGAAGAACTCAGACAGACATAAAACAACATGGAATGTTACCGTTACTTTTGAATACATTAAGAAAGACCTTCCTTTTGAATTTGACGGTTTTACCCTTAACTAATAGTTGGCCATTCCCTTTCCCTCGCTTTATATATTTCCCTTCACACCGCTACTCCATTCACACAAAGCAAAGTTGACGAAGAAAATTCAGTTCTCAAATGGCAACCTTGCTCGCAACTCTTCTTCAGTTTCTTCCTTTCTTTCTCATATTTAATCTTGCAAGTGAGTTTTCTTGTTTTAAAGTAAGATTATTCACTCTTTTTATATTTAATTTCAATGAATTTCAAAAAATAGACAAAAATAACAATATAATATAATTCATCCTTTGAAGTTTGCAGTTTGTCTTTTTTTTTTTTTCTCTATTTGAACAAATAACTTTTTCTATTTTTTATTTTATATTTTATTTTGTTGTTTAGTTTTGTTTTGCTATTTTGCTAGTAACAAAGGAGGTACTCTGCAGGTTCTGAATCGTTCATCGGGGTGAACTATGGGCAAGTCGCCGACAACCTGCCGCCGCCTTCGGCGACGGCGAAGCTGCTCCAATCGACGGCGATCGGAAAAGTGCGGCTGTACGGAACCGACCCGGCGATAATAAAAGCGCTGGCGAACACGGGAATCGGAATCGTGATCGGCGCGGCGAACGGCGACATTCCGGGCCTGGCGTCGGACCCGAACTTCGCGAAAACGTGGGTGAACACGAACATCGTGCCGTACTACCCCGCGAGCAACATCATCCTCGTGACGGTTGGCAACGAAGTGATAACCTCGAACGACACGGGCCTCGTGAACCAGATGCTGCCGGCGATCCAGAACATGCAGGGGGCGCTGGACGCCGCCTCTCTCGGCGGCAAGATCAAGGTGTCGACGGTGCACTCAATGGCGGTTCTGAGGGACTCGGAGCCTCCCTCCGCCGGAAGGTTCCACCCTGAGTACGACAGCGTTTTGCAAGGGCTGTTGTCGTTTAACAATGCCACGGGCTCGCCCTTCGCCATCAACCCTTATCCCTACTTTGCCTACAGAAGCGACCCTGGCAGAGCCGATAACCTTGCTTTCTGCCTCTTTCAGCCTAACGCCGGCCGACTTGACTCGAACACCAACATCAAGTACATGAACATGTTCGATGCTCAGGTATCCTCAATTTTTGCTTGTTATTTGTCTGAAAATATATTTAAGATTATTAGATTTAGAGATTTATTAGAAAGTGAGTTTAGCTGGTTTCTAAGACGAAGATTGGCTTCTTTATTCGACATGAGATGTCTAACACATCCCTTATATCGAAACTACTTAAATTGTGCCTCGAAATTAGATATTTGTGGACAGTAATCCGATAGATTGATCAAATTTTGTTAAGATAAAGTATGATATCATATTAAAAATCTGCTTCTAAGGTGAGGCTAGTCCTCACTATGAATTGACCATTCTTTCTATTGGACATGGGATTTTTCACAGGATTAGAGTGAAGATTTGTTTGTGAAAGCGTGATTTTTTGTTGGTTCATGATGATAGGTACTGAATAGTAATGAATAACGTTATGTTGATGTTGATGCTGATGTTTTTGTGTGCATAGGTGGATGCGGTTCGTTCAGCGTTGGATTCTTTGGGGTTTAAGAATGTTGAGATTGTGGTTGCGGAGACAGGGTGGCCCTACAAGGGAGACACCAATGAAGCTGGTCCAAGTCTTGAGAATGCTAAGGCTTATAACGGTAATCTTGTTGCACACCTTCGATCTATGGTTGGGACCCCATTGATGCCTGGAAAATCAGTGGACACGTACCTGTTTGCTCTGTATGATGAGGACTTGAAGCCCGGAGCTGCTTCTGAGAAAGCCTTTGGACTTTTCAACCCTGATCTATCCATGATCTATGATGCTGGCCTCACCAAACAGCAACAAACCAGTAGCCCCGTCCCAGTAGTTGCACCGGTATGAAACAATTCTATTATGTATGAAACTGTGAATAATTAGACACTGTTGTTAGTGGCAAATTATTATACCATCTCATATCATTCAAAGTTCACATCTTGAAGCTGTTATAGACTTATATTGAAGCTGTTCTAGACATATAGTCTAAAGCAGTATTTAACAATGTATTTCTTAATTTGATTGAAGACTCCGGATGTGTCAAAATCTCCAGTGATAGAAGCGCCAACAGACCCGGGTCAAACACAAAAATCTCCAGTGATTCCAGCGCCAAAAGGCCCGGGTCCAACACCAAATAAAGCAGAATTCTTGAGTGGACATGAAGCCACCATTTTGCACTCTTTAATAATGTTCACAGTTCCCATCTTAATGTTTTTCTAGCTAGTGGTATTTAATATAATATGTTTCTTAATTTCATTGAAGACTACTCCGGATGTGTCAAAATCTCCCGTGACTCCAAAGCCAACAACAACAGTTCCAAGTCCAACCAAACCAAATAGTAGTGCAACATGGTGTGTGCCGAAAGCAGGAGTCTCTGATGCACAGTTACAAGCAAATTTGGACTATGCTTGTGGGCAGGGGATTGATTGTGTCGCAATTCAACAAGGAGGGGCTTGTTTTGAACCTAACACTTTACTAAACCATGCTGCATATGCCATGAATCTATTGTATCAAACTGCTGGACGGAATCCATTGACTTGTGATTTCTCGCAAACAGCCATGTTAACATCCAATAATCCAAGTAAGTCGCCATTTGATCCATGTGTTCTTGCTTCATAACTTTTTAGTGAGCAAAAAAAACTGAATAACTATAAAATAGATTGTTTAATTAGGAGCTTAAGACTCACAGGACCATACAAACTTTGCTTTTTTGTTTATTTTGTAGGTTACAAGAGTTGTCTTTATGCTGGTGGAAATGCCTAACCTAAAAAACAAGAAAGTAGATAAAGAAGGGCACTTTTTGTTGTTTAAATTATTCTCTCTTAATTGCCAAGAATTCCCCTGGTTCTGTAGTAATAGGAGAGTGTGCATGTATGAGGAGGATCCTCACTATTTGTAGTGTCACATTTTTTTAATGTCATTGTCGGAAGCAAAGTGATGCGTTGTTAATGTGTGAACTGTGAAGTGTGTATATTATAATATATGTTTGTTTTCTTTCTTCACTTAAGTTTTTGCTATGTTTGTTTGGCATAGTTACTTGTGCCATAAATTTATTGTGAACAATGTAATCTACTTTAATTTGTCAAAAGTGTAGGTGTGTCCTTTAATAAAATGGTTAAAATATATCTGTTACTAGAATTTTAGCTTAATAATTACTCGATCAAATTGAGAAAAACAAGTAAATTAAATTTTATAAAAACTGTTAAATTTAATGTTATGCTTATTATATTATTTTATTTCAGTTAATAACTGAATAAATAAAATAAATAACAAATATGTATTTATATCTGTATAGACAACAATCATGCATGCTAAACTAATGGTCACCAGAAAGAAAGAACTATAGTACACCCACAAGAACAAAAATTGTTCATTTCTTCGTGGCTCGATATTTAGAACAATCGCAAGGCAGAAAAGATATGGTAATAAAATCATGTTCTCCTCTTTGAAAGCAGCATTTGTATGTTGCAAAATACAAATGCAAATCGAGTAAATGGAAAGGTTACTGAGAAAAATATTAACAATTAAATATTTATTTACATTTATTTTAAAAAATAATATTTATTTTAAATTTATATTTTATGATACAACATATTTAATTTTATTTTTGGGAACACTAATTTTATTTTTGCTGGTATTTTATCATTTAATTTTTTTTAACAGCGAAGAATTAGTTCAATTTTATTTAAATGCACTTTAATATTAAATTTTTATAAGACTTTATATTTTAAGAAAAAAAAATAAATATTCATGGGTATCCAATAA
>Ga0209700_107102_pt1 | contig 16325 bp, 4 predicted proteins | sample SiratroredBW_FD_187528 | JGI IMG/M metagenome (GOLD analysis project Ga0209700, IMG submission 187528) | Root nodule microbial communities of legume samples collected from California, USA - Siratro red BW (SPAdes) (version 2) | ecosystem: Host-associated > Plants > Roots > Nodule | place: USA...
TATAACTACCAAAGAAGTTAGCCTCATCGTATTAAGATTACTTTGATCAAAAGATACCAATGAAAAAAAAAATATATTTTTTCGAACTTTCAAAACTTTAAGTCTTAAGAAAACTTTATGAAATAAATAAATTTAAATATTAGATTTAAGAAATTATGAAATGTATTTAAAATAAAACCTGTATTTACTTAATACCAACCATAAGCCTATGCACTCAAAATACGGGCCTGGCATTTCCAGTAGAGCCCATTTGACTAGGTAATGCGTAGTCGGACCAAAACTTTATAATTGCTTTATTAAATAATTCAATTGATGTATAAACTAATTTATAAAAACTTTCTCATGCGTATTTTTAATTTTTTTAATTTACGTGTAATTTAATTCGTTTGTGAAAAAATCATTATATTTTATTTTGTATTTTTTATCAGATTTTTTTACAGGAAAGTTTATTCAAATAAATTGAGAGGATTGAATTACAACATTCTTCTTCTTCTCAACTGTAGCTTTTGGCGGAAATAATTACGTGCTATCATTTAGCAAAGAGTTCAACTTTTCTGTAAAAAAATTATCCCATTCTGTAATATTTAATCACGTATAATATTGTATAAGTCTTTCATATAAAAATGGTTATTTTATAGGATTGTATAATTTTGATTTTTTAAGTTAGACTGGATGTTCTCATTATTATAACCGAAACATTTTTTTATATTTTATTAAACACTTACATATTTTATTAAATATGTGTTTTGTGATTATCCAATACTGTGGAAATAAATGTGTTAAATATTTAAGAAAAATCTAACAAATGAACTGAGATAGTAGTAATAGTTATAATATTTAATATGCTTAATTTTGGTAGCTAAAATCACATAATTATTGGCTGAGATTGGGGCATTTGCTCTCATCTCAGTTAGGTTTCATTAATTAATGAGTTATAACACTTGGAACAGTACCGTACATTATATGTATGTATATATGTAGGGTCCTGTTACTCATCAGGATACCACAGGCCACAGCCATACTGTGCCACATGCAATGTCCAACCAAGCCTAATTATTTCCTGTAATGCACAGCAACAGTTTGGAAGTTTGTGAATCAACCACATTTCATGCTTCGTTGTCTAGTAAGGACTGGTAAACATGGAACACTCTTTTCATTTCCCTAAATTATGTTCTGTACTTTTGTTCATTTGTCTACACCACCAATTTTGGAAATCAAGTGTCACATTTGATGCTATTACTTACTGTATTATGTAAGAAACATTGTGTTGACTAGCTACCAATGTTAAAGACCAAAGTTCCCTTGCTCCTTAGAAAGTGGACCATATTCTGATCATGATACAGTATTACATGTTAAAGATGTAAGGTAGCATAACTTTTGCATCCATTTTAGATTTTTTTTAAGGGTTTAGATTTTATAAACAAATAACTTGATTTAGTTTGCAGTATAAGGTTAAGTTATAAATTAAATTGCAAAAACTGTTTCGAATCAAATTGTAAGAATTTGTTTGGTATGATTTGAACTTTTTTATTTTACATTTAAATTGAACCAAATCAAATTGTATAAACTTTTATGTTTGTTTAAGATATATTTTTAACTGTAAATTCAAACCAAATCACATTGTGAACACGTAGTATTAGTATTCTTGTGGGAATACCATTTTTAATCAATCTCTTCCCCTTTTTCATGAGAATTTGGAAGTCTTTAAGCAGACATTTGGTTAACATTTTTGGCATGTTAACACAAACTCCATTGGAGACCATGAATTGTAGAAGAGAGCAAAATATATGATATTTGTTACACTTAATCAAACTTTTCAAACTTAATTAGCATTTAACCAGTATCAATTACACTGATCTTGAGAAATAAATAGCACCAATCTTGTCTCTCTAGCACAATTTTAAACTTCAAACATGTTTTTGATAAACTTCTCCATAAAAACTTTAACAAAAATAAAATGGTAACATTTGATGAACTTTTTAGTTTCTTCATTTTGATTAAAACTCTTTCATTTAACCTTTTTTTGTGTAGAACTTATTTAAAATGATTTATTTGTATCTTATTATTTTTGTAAGTTTTATGGAGAAGTTTCTCTAAACATAATCTTAATAAAGTTTACTACTTTCACCAATTACCTAAAGTAGAACATCACTTGAAAATGTACTTGACAATGCCAGGAAGATGGGTTTTCATAAAGTAATCCTCCCAATCAATATCTTTTGTATCAAAGTAGAACAGATCTGTCTCTGTGCCACTTCTTTTTGCTGCCATTCGCAACTTCTCTGTGTTCATATCATCAAATCTGCATGCATAACATTTGCTGCCTCAGTTAATACCTCAAAGTCAATAACTAAACATGTTAATGTGGTGTGTGTTAGTATGTGAAATGTGCATAAAATCTGAAGCATGTAAAGTTACAACACTTACACGCCACTAAAGAACATGTAGGGTCTGTAAAGTTCAACCATCCGCATCACAACTTGGATCTTCCTGTGGAGCTCGAGATACGTTCCCCGAAAATACTGGCAAAGTGCAGTATTGGCCAGCTCAAGTCCCTATTGAATGGAAAACTTGTCAAAACCTTGTTAAGAATCAGAAGTTAAGTGGTAATAGTGACTATTGCCATGCACCAATCATGTCAAAAGCTTAAGCTTTTAGTTGAAAATAACATGTATTTTTTTATACCATGTAATGAAATAATTACCCCACACAGATCTTAAGTTTCAACTATCTTAATGTTAGATAAATTTTTACACTAATCACAGGTCATTTCATTGTCAAACAACTTGTTAAGTGAGAGTGATAATTGTCATGAACCAATTATGTCAAAAGCTTAAGCTTTTAGCTGAAAGCAACATGAAGCCTAAAATGCCATGTCATGAACTAATTATTCTAAAAAGTTTGACATTTAAGTATGTTGATGATAGCAGGTAAGCTAGAGGAGAACCTTTAATGGAAGGAGGTAGCGAATGAACATATATCTCTGAAAGCTATCCATGCTGGTCAACACAGTTACCCTGCCAACTTTGACCGGTGTACCATCTTTATTTATCCATGGTTTTGCTGTGAAATATTTTAATCCATAGTCTTGGAGATTCAAGTATGTGACTGGATTTCTCATAGAGGAACCCACATGGTATATGATATCACTTGGCTGCTTTGCATGAGCCACCATGGCCACTAGCATAGCATTCACCACCATATCTGCTGGGACCTACACATTAAATTCATGGTATCTTTTTATGAGATATGGAGAAAAATTCATCAGAACAAGACAACAATGTATTTTTTGCAGTAACTCACCACATCCACAACTCCATTGATATCTCCAAGGAAGCATTGTAACTTTCCTTTCCCATAAGTAACAGCTAAACTGTCAATTGTTCTGCAACAAACAAAGGGAAAATCGTCCACTTTGAGCTCATATCTTCACTTTCACATATCCATTTCTTTAAACCAAATGCATGTTGTTTGATATTGATGAGAGTCCTGGTTAGTGTAACTATTTGCTTTAACTTTTTTATTATTAAATGAGCATGATTAGTTGGTGATACATAATTGAATGCAAGTAGTTGTTTCAGTCATTGGTACAGATCAAAACTCTATACATGATTGGACCTCAATAAACTCCTCTAACAAGCAGTACTAATCATGGTACCTAATCTTTAATAATTGTTACATTATTATTTGAACAATACTATTAACTGAAAATTTAAGTCACCCCTTAAAGAGAGATTGAGTATTTAATATTTGGTAAGTGAAATAGTAAAATTTTTTATTTACCTGACACCCTCAGCCCAACCAGGGAAAGGTTCTTTTAATGTGCTTGTGACAATGGTAGGACGAATAATAACAACAGATAGGTTTTCTTTGAGTTTTTCCACAAGCATTTCTCCCACTGCCTTCGTAAACACGTATGTGTTTGGCCATCCATACACATTTGCCCTGCCACCAAACATAATAATTATGGTAATTTTATTTCCTTATTATCGTTTTCTACAGTACAATATTTCATTAAACAAATAATATTTTTACAGAAAATATGCAGAAAGAATTATAAATATACATTGAGTCAGAAAAATATATCATAATATATAATATATCATGGATATCACGTCCTTTTATATTCTTAAACTATTATAATTAATTTTTAATTTTTATACCAGTCCTTCCATTTTATTTTTAATGTTTCAACAATAATACTCATTTTTTTAACAATTTTATTTAATGTCTTAGAGAGCATGGACCAGCCTTTTGGTAGAGTCACTGTCACTTCCACTATCTAGAAAGATCTTGATATCATACCCACTTATGGTACGTACCAGGCAGTAAAATCATATACGCAACAGTTGATGAATTAAGTATTATAAAGAGTAATATTATTAACAAGTAACTCCTAGCTAATAATACAGTTTTCTTTTAGAACCAAACAAAATATTTCCACATGTAAACTATCCTAACTAGTAGTAGTAATTTTCCTTTTTTAGCCTATGGAAGCATAATTTTGAGGTAGAATAAGAAGCACACAGGAGTCAATGGCTTCTAGCTATATAGTCTCCATCATGATGCTTCATTTTGTGGGTCTAAATTGTCACATATGCATCATAAGAACTATTCCTTCAACTGTTCCCACATGCTTCTGCAGATTGTTTCATATTATCCATCTACCAAAGTCATTGCACATAATAGATGACTCGGGAGATAAAGTTCAATAGTGCATCAATCTCAGAGCCTCCTATTAGTAGGGGCTGACACGTACCTTCTTGATAGTTATAATGTGCGAATGGTATTCAATCACATCATTTTGTGCCCTCAGAGTGTGTGCCACATGTTTCTGTGTGGGCCTATAATCACTTCTACATTGAATTGTGATTTGCCACACCTCCATTATTAACATAAAAGTAAAAAATTCACATCAAATTCATATGTATACCTCATAATCTTGCTTTTTTTCATCACAGGAATAAATATAATTTTCCCTCAGAAATACTACTGTGTTTATAACTGATAAGACACCATGTTAAAGCTAAGCTGAGTTTCAAAAGGTAGTTGAACTTGAACATCACTTGCCTGTACCATGTACTGTTTGTGTCCATTTTGAATTAATGGGAAAGGTTAATACCTGATTTACTCTATAAGTTTTTTTTTTTTTTTTTTTTTTCTGAACTCTTTGAGTTATGTTATAGAAAAAGACAACTAGTAAAAAAGAAAAATGTGACTTTTCTCTAGCTGACATAAAAATGTTGCTAATATAGTTAATCACAGAATACAGTTTCTGAAAATGATCAATATGACAGTATGCTAAAGCATGTAGGGTTGTCACAAACCTGCTAATACCCAGATTCTTCATGGCTATTTTAACATCGCGTTCTGTGGCTCCTTGTTCTCGTAGTTCATCCAATTTGTTACACACTATTGTCTTTTCTGCATCGATGTCTAGGCCAGACACTCCATTTAATGTTTCACCAAAGTGATAGGGGTCTTCTAGTATGAGCCCTCCCTTCTCACCACATACATAAGCTGAAATATTTGAGGTGTAACATCACTGTGTGAGGCCAATTAATGCTTTTTATGTTATTCTATTCATGAATAATACTCTTTTATATATTCAGATGGATTGACACTGACACTAATTGATCCTAACCTGTTGATACATGAAGAAGCACTTTCAGTTTAGTACATTGTTTAGCAAAGTTCATGACATGCTTGACCCCAAAGGTGTTTAGACCCAACGCTATATCGTACCTGCATTTAATTTCTGGGTAAGAAAATTAAAATAAAAGAAACATCCAACTGACTAATACAAATATTAAATTAGCCCAAAAAAAGTGTAACCTTTCGTCAAAGTTGGTAGTTGCAGCCAAATTGACGATAACATCAGTCTGATTGCAAATCTCTTCCCTCAGAGTTGAATCCTTCAGACCCAAATCCTCATAGGAAATGTCCCCCGGCACCAGAGTCAGTTTTTCAGAAATGAACGACTTAAAATTTGGACCCAATTTTTCCTTTAGCACAATGAACAAGTCCTTCGCTAGGATCTAATTGCCAAAAGTATACATTAAGCACCAATTAGCCACAAGTTTAATGAGATGAGACTTGTGAGAAAATTCATCCATGCTCATTCATTAATGATTGGGACAAACTTTGAAAATGATATATAAAGTAAACCATGTATCTAAAGTTCTTTAATTTGATGCTTATGCTTAAGTATAGTCATAAATGCGCTCAGGCCTTTAAGATTAGAGAAAGTCACAAGAAATATTGTTATGAACAATAATAATATCAGTTTTTAGATAATGAACCATAATAAATAGCATGTTAACAACTGTGTTTATTTAATTACTAGTTTATGAGGGTCAATCACACTGCAGTTCATAATACCCTTATGCACATCATGTAACGGTACGAATATAATGAGATAGCGATTGATCGAAAATGTAGAGAATATGACAAAGACTTTACTGCACCGTGCTGAAATTTAATATACCCTTCTGCATAAGGAAGTATGGTTTGCTTTCCTTCACAGTGACAAAATTATATGTATAATAATATAAAAATATAACCAATGTTGTTAGTACTATGATCTTGTGAAAAGAAGTAATGAATATGATTAGTGATATGATATAAAGAGATAAAGAAATATTAAGAGTTGATGAGATGTTTGGTAATAAAGTATTTATATATTAGTATTAATAATTTGGGAAAACAATGAAAGAAAAAAAGAAATGATCAGTGTAGTATTTGCTTATTTACCTCATTCTGCAAGCGACAATTAGCAGAGTTGGCATCTGAGGCTCTTAAAAGAAGAAAAAGTTTCTTAACATTGGGTTGAACCCTCAAAATCTTCTCCAGAAAAACTGAAACACGCATAAGCCAATAAAGACATCACCAATATAGCAAAAAGTGGACATAACACTATGAAGGAGAGTGAGAGAGGAAGAGAGGTTAGTTACTTTTGGCAAGAAAGCCTGTGGCTCCAATAATTAAAATGGTCTTGTTTTGAAGAAAGTCAAGAACACTTCCTACCTCCTCCATTGGAGAGAATGTACTGAGAAAGGAAAAGAAAGGAAAGTGGTTCTCAAGAGGCAAAGTGGTGTGTGAGGTGAATCTAAATCAAGGCATTTCATATAAGAAGAGAAACAATCATGGAGCAATTATGACTTCTGAGATGGGTTGTGAGTAAGCTGTTGGTGATAGTGAAGTCAAGGCTTCAATTTAAAAATTAAAAAAAAAAAATCTCTCTCATCTTAAAAATAAGTAAATAAGGTTACTTATAAAAAGTTTAAAAATATTTAGGTGATGACTAATGAATTACTTGTTAAGATGGACATTAATTAATTATATAAAAAAAGGTTTTTAATATAGGGTTTGTTTTTCTTGTTTAAATGTGCCTATAAATCCTACCACCAAACTGAGATTGATATTTGGTCCTTGCACATGAAGCCCATGAATCAGCTCAACCGTCCACTGGTTGTGTCCTACAAAAGTCTGAACTCAGAAACAACGACACAGCCTCAAGCTCATAAAATTATGAAGTGGTGTCGTAACTGTCCTACTCCAATACTATATATATATACTTATGAATCTAACATTTCGTTTAAAAATTAATATTGACTTTCGGATTCAAAATAAGTCAGCAGAGACATTTTTTTATATCATTTTAAATTTTACCAAAATCATGATGTAACACAAAAAAATATATATAATTAGGGACAACAATATGAGTTAATTCATTTAATTTTGGATCACTTTGCATTTGATATCACAAAAACGGGGCAGAGCGGGTTAGTCTACATTAAACTTGTGGATTAGTAAGTAAGTTTGATCCACCGTATAACTATTTGTGGGTTGACCTGTATAAATTAAAAAAAATTAAAATTATTTGTAATATATTTTATAAAAAATAAAGATTTATTATAAATATAATAATAATAATAATAAAAGAATATTTGAAGACGAATAATTTATTATTTACTACAAGTAAATAAAGAAAAATATTATGAAAAATAAATTAAAGTGAATCATAAAATAAATATGTACTCATAAATATATAATATTAATAAAATAATAAATAAAAATATTTAGTTATATTCAACATAAATAATATTAATAATAAAATATTAAAAAAAAGTAATGCAGACAATGAGATAGGGTATACCAGCTCACACTTTAACTTGGGCGAGCTGCAAATTATGTTAATATATATATATATATATATATATATATATATATATATATATATATATATATATATATATATATATATACTAGTAGAAATATGTGTAATCATTTTGAAACTTAGATTCAATATATATTTTTATATAATTGATTTTTCTTTAAATTACATATATACAAGAATCATATATGGTTTTATTACTTTCGTCTATAATATTATATGGAAGGACTTTATCATTATAGTGTATATCATATATAATAATATGAGTTAATCATTTAAATCATACATAAAAATGTGTCACTCATTTAAGCAACCACACAACATAATATCAAAGAACATATATATAGAATAATTACATATCATTTTCATTTCAGATAACATAACAAAATATATCTGAATTACTTTTTTTTTTATCAACAACACCTAAATTACTAATATCTAAGAATACAAAATTTTTGAATTGAATCTTAATTATTTAGAGTAATTTGTCACATTTGATGCCTTTTAAAAGATATATTAAGTGTGTCCCACTACAAACTAACACATGGCCTATCAAAGACATATTGCAACATTCATCCAACTGCTTATATTAGCATGGCCTGCTGTACTTACAATAGTCTCATGCATAAACTTATTTTCACCCCTGATGATATTTTAATCTATGTGATATCATCGGTAAATCTAAGATATTTATTTTTTTGTAATAAGTTTTGTGTTTAAGACTACTACTCTTAGAGTTACACTACCATATCAGGTATCCTTCACCACACACCCATAAAGAGTATAAGATCACACTCAGTATTACATACATAGTCACACTACACTATAATATCATCATTATATCATACGATTGCATGCATCTCATCATTTTCATCACATCACATAACTATATATATATACACAACAACATCATTTGCACATTGTTTGAACAAGCTTGTCTTGCTTAAAAAACTTTGTTTCCTCGTATAAAGGAAGACTTTCTCACTTGAGCAACATGTTATCACTTGAGTGAAATCAACTCCAAAGGAGAGACAATTACTTTGTTCTCTCTCGCTGAGCGTTCACTCACATTTGAGTGACCATCATCCTTTTCTATCACTTAAGCTTCGCATTGGTGCTTGAGAAAGAAGACCTGTGGTAAAAGCCAACTAGTTCCAAAATTAGCAGACACATTGTCTTCTCAATATGAAAACAACCATATTGCCACTTGAGCGAGGTTATGTAAAGTTAGATGTTCTAACATGTTTTATAAATCCTAAGTGTCATTGTCATCCATCAACATTAAGTGACCTTTTGTTACTTGAACTTATTTGTTTCATAAAAGAGATAATTGTCTCATATATTTCTCGTTCAAGCCTCGAATCATAACTTGATTGTATGTTTTGATGCTTGATCATCTATTAACAATATTGAGATGTTAATGCAATGATGACTTATTGTTTAAACAATATTTCACTATTTATGGGATATGAACATGAAAACACATATTTTTATCTTTAAAAAGTTTAAAATCTACTTTATACCATGTATTATTAATCCATTCTACCAACTTTATCAATTTATATCTCTTTATAACTATCTATAATATTTATTTACACTCTCGATATTTAATATATCATTCAAGAATAACATTCTTACTTATCTCACTATTATACAACAATACATATAATCATATACATTATTTTAATAGTTGACACATTTAAATAATATATGATTAAATAAATATTAAAATTAACTCTCTTACTTAAAGGTGACATACCTACTTAGATATATAACTCCATAGTCCAACTCTCATGTAGATAGATAAAAATATTATCATCTTTATTAAATAAATATTACCTTAGATTCTCAATCCCCTGTAAAAGAAGAAAAGTGATTGAAATGTATAAAGGATATATCATATATTATTTAAATGATATAGAAAATTGAAATCTTATCTCAATCAAGATTTTAATCATCATAGATCAACTCCCAACCATTAATAAATGTTATATTAAAAAAAAAATGTTATAATCTATTTATACATTTTTTTATCAATCAAAACTTTTTTTCTCTAAAAAAATTTAAAATGTTACCCATACCATTAAATAAGAGGTGGAATCTATTAAAATAAAGTAGTATGAATTTTTGTACATACGTTGAATACTATTGTTCTTATTAAGTTTTTCCCATCTCTCATTTGTTTATTTTATTTCCACTTAAAATAAGAACCACTTAGTAATTAAATTATTTATACAGTTAAAAATATGTGTATATGACCTACTACCTAACTGTAATATAAATTAAAACCAACTATCTGATCACAATAAATTTAAAACACATAACTAATTTATCTCCCGCCATCAAATGTATGTATCTTATAATTTATTGTGTATTAATTACTCCCACTTTCAAAAACTTTTGTGATTTATGTTCAATATATTTATTTCCTATATGCTTTAGATATATTCTTTCTACATATGATGTATATCTATATATGTGTCTGTGATGTGTAAATTATCCTTTTCGTAGTATTTTTGTTGGAAAATAAAAAGAGGCTCATTGTTTTTTTGTTGGATGGTTGTTACATATGTGATAAGTGTGGTTGAAGGATCCCAATGTCAAGAAAGGAGGCGCAAGACGATTGATTATGGGAAACGGCAACATATATATATATTAAATAAAGAAATTTTGGTTTATGATTTAGTTTGTTTTGTCAACTTTTGTTATAAGATTGCAAGTCATAGTTTTTTCACAAAACATGATGTCTTATCGTAACAAAAAGTGATAAAGAAATCATCTTAACTTATACGTTAATTATAAAACTTAATTTTCCTACTTTCCTACTATAGTGAATTAATGTATAAGAAGAATTAAATAGAGCTTTTTTGGTTTGTGTTGATAGAAGAAATTGAATGCCTAGAGGATATGTAGAGACATTATGGAATATGAAAGCAAAAGCAAAGACTCAACAGTATTAGATCGAACAGTATTAGATGGGAGGAATTATGTGATCCTTGTATACATTATTCATTAATGTTTGGAAGTGTTATCTAATTGTTTGACAATCATAGATACACTTTTATGATTGGTGTAACTCATTTTTGGAGTTATGTAAGTTTTTTTATAATTTTATATTCAGTAGAATCATTATGGGACAGTTAAAGCATATTATGTGAACTAGTGTGACTTGACAATCTTTGTATAAAGGTTAAAGTATCCTTAAAATACTCTCATTAATTCTATTCTTTACTGTTAAAAACAAAATTTACTTTTTTTTTTCCTGGAAATTAGACTAGATCACAGTCTTTCTTATTTTTACACATAAAAATACTTTATTAGTAAAATATTTTTATTATTAGTAAATACTTCATACTTCATATTTTATTATATCATTTATCATAAAAATGTTACATATTACTGTTATATATATATATATATATATATATATATATATATATATATATATATATATTTTTTTTTTTTTTTTTTTTGAATCTTTTTTATTTTACGTGAAAAACACATTAATTTTTTTAAGTATAAACATTGTTTATATACTATTTTCTTCTGCTTTCTACAATTTTATTTTTTAAAATCACTTTTTTTTGTTCTATATCTTAATTTTTAAGTATTTATGTTTTAGATATTCAAATTTTTTTGAATTATATCTTAATTTTTTAAGTATTTATATTTTAGACATTCAAATATTTTTAGAATTGATATATATCTCACTTTAACAATGTCACCCCTTGGAGAATGAAAAGATAAAGTAATATTTTCTTGGAAGTGTGGTTACAACATGTGGTAATATATTTTGAAACATTTCAAAATTAAAAATTAAGGAGAGGAGATACTAAATTACCATATTTTTGTAATATGAAGAAGCAAAAAGTAGAAAATTATTATAAAACTAGGAAGTTTTATTTAAGTATTTTTCTTCATGATTTAATAAGTTTTGTCCGTGTATATGAGATGTGGTTTAAGAGGATTAATGTTGAGTTGAGAATGTTTGCAATTTTATTCCGACTTATAAATATTGTATGAGAGAATTAACAGTAGTTTTCAGTAGTTTTGTAATTCTCTCATCATAAATGGTATGTTTTTAGTAAAGGATATTATATATTAGTGTGTGATTCACGTGGATAACTATTCACAAAAATATAATTATTGACAGACAAACTCTGTCGATAAATTTATAGAGAAATATTATGGATATTATTTTTATTATAAAAATTATTATTATTATATTATTATAATTATTTTTACTTTTATTATTATTGTTAATATTTTTATTAATGTTTTTAATAAACTACATGAGAGATTTAAATCCAAATCCTATCAATAACTTCATAGAACCTATTCTTGTTATTATGAATATATTATTATTATTATTATTATTATTATTATTATTATTATTATTATTATTATTATCAATAAATTAAATCCGTTAATAATTTGACAAATAATAAATTGGTGATAACTTTATTGATGTGTTTAATCTGTTGATAAATTGATAGTCAATTGATAGACGGATAATTAGACAATAAATTTTTTTATCGATAATTACTAACAAATTTAATCTTGTAAATCTGTTGGTAAATTCACTACTAAATTTTTCATCATCGATAATAATATTTTATAATTTTATGTTGGTAATTCCTAAAAAGAGGTTTATTTATCGTGTACGTTTATATATTTTTTGTTTAATCCTAATATTAATTTTTGTAGGTTATGTTTTTATATAACACCCAAGTTCTTTTAGTAGAGATAAAGTCTTAAATGCACAAAAATTTAAAAGTGTATAAATAGTTTATAGGTAATTTTTGTTATAAATTTTATATTTTTAAAAGTATTAGTTTCTTTGAGCTCTCTTTCAAGTTAAAGAAACTAAATTATTGTTTTGTTATCATTACAATTCCAATGAGATGGCAAGATCACAATCAAGTTGAGTCAATAAAATTATTGATCAAGATAAGTAGTTAATTTCCTATTAAGGAGTCAATCTCTTCCCTTTAGAGTGTTTTGTAAAGCTAAGATATTATTAATGTGAGGTTGATACTTGGGACACACAAATAACATAGTAGGATTTCTAAGGATGGAGAAAAGTTTTGTTAGTAGGTACACTACTTTCATATAAAGAAAGTTAATTATAATATGTATGTAATGAAAGATACTATAGGTTAGTGTGGATATTGTGGAAGATATAATTGGTATTTTGGGATTTTTGTATGTATAATATGAATATATAATATATATTTTGTATGAATTTATTAGTGATGAGAAGTGAATTATACTATTCAAACGATGTCCAGGTAGTAAGTTATAATTATCAGTATAAGAAATTTTTGATTTATTTATAGATTATTGTATACAAATTTTTATCTGTAAATAAATTTAACATTATTTGTCTATCTATTTCATACGAATTTTATTTATAAATACGAAAAAGTGTATGCATATATATGGATCTTAATCTGTAAGTGAATTTGATATTACCTACAAATCTTTTATTTATTAAAAAGTTTGTAACTAATTAACCTTGACATTATATGAAATTTAAAAATAGTATTTATTCAGTATACATTTAATTAATAATTATGATTATTTTAAATATAATTTAACCTTGACATTGTACCTAATTATAATTGTGATATTTATTAGTCTAAATCGTTATTGAAATCTATTTTGTTTTATAACCTTTTCATTGTACATTCATCTTTGGCATTCACTGCTGCCATCAAAACAGGTACTCTTGGATCAGGATCCATTCTCCAACCACCAAATGATCTGAGACTCTGTTTAGTCCCTTGACACAACACTTCAGAACTTTTGATTAGATGTTTTTGGTGATTGTGACAAAATCTCAACCATTTGCTCCCCATGATAATATTTGGTTTATGAGTGATGATGTTAGGTAAAATGCATGTTTGAGCTATGAGGGACCAGACATATAGGAGAATCATCATCCCTAGCTGTGTTTATATGTTATTGAGTTATGATGCGTAGGATGACACGTAGTGAGGAGAAGTGGATGTTGAAGGATTGTTGTGGTGGTTCAATAAATGAATAAATGTGAAAGGAGTTATATAAGGGTTTATGTGTAAATGAAAGTTAGAGATATATAGTAAAAACTTGCTATGGGATGTCTTTAAATGGTGTGCATAATTAATCTCATGACTCTATAACTACAAAAGAGAATTCAATGAATATTGAGAAAGAATTAATGTTATATTTATTCATGGTTTTGGGTGCGTTACAAAGTTATATTTGGAAGTTAAAATGGTAGAGAGGTTTAAGAAAAAAACATTTTTATATGACTTATTATTTTTCGTATATCTCCTTCATATATTTTCAAAATTTTATACATTTTATTCTTTAATTTTACATGATAATGTATAATTGTGATGTATAATTTATTTAATTATACTCAATGTTGCGTTGTTAATTTATTTAATATACATTTAGTGTCACATCATTAACATAGTATCACGATAGTAATCACTGTCGTCATGTCAAAATATAACTAGGACTAATAAATTTGTGAATTTTGAAATATAAGAAAAGTACAAGAAAATAAAATCAAGAGACAAAATTAGCCATAATTAACAAGGTCTAATGTAGACATATTTATAATTAACAAGGTCAAAATTAGTCATATTTATTCTTCCAATAAATACCTACCTAATATTTGAGATTAGATATTGATTATATAATTAATAAATATTTAATAATAAATAATCCCTAAACTATGATTAAAAAGATACCGAATTTATGTGAATCTATTCTGGTCGTTTATAAATAGAGACACAATATAATTAGATAACATTTTAAAGTAAAAGACATTTTATTTTATTTTTATTATATAATTCTTTCGTATTGATTTGAGAACGGATTTAAACATCGAACTAACATTATAAATATTTTATTAAAATTAAAGATCAAAAATAAAAAATAAATAAAATTGTATAAGAGTTATATAAGTTATTCGAATTCAGCATAAATAATAGTTAATCAAAATTTCATAAATTCGTTGTAAGCAAATTGTTATAGAATAAAAAAAATAATTACAATAAGTTTTACATAACTAACTTATAAGTTGGTTGGGAACTTATCAGTTAGTTGAGAACTTAGCAGTTAGAAGGTATAAACTAAATTTAAAAACTTATAACGTTGTTAATGAGTTAATGAATTGAAAGTGATTGGTATACTAATTATTTATTTGGTAAACATAAAATAAAACAAAAAATAATTAGTTATATATAATTTCAAATATATAAAACACTTCTAATATTTGAAATTATTCTTAAAGTTTACGAGCTTAGAAATTAAGAGAATGTAATATATATATTACAAAAAAAATCTGATTATATGATGATTATAGTAAAAAGTGTCACAATGAGCACTAACGAATCAATAATAAATGTCTTCAAAAAAATACACACTGTGTAAGAATAAAAGCAAAGCTGATATCATTAATAGTTACCGGATAGAAAAAAAAGAAGGAAATAAACATTTGTAACTCAATTACAGGTTATATACTAATTATAATAACTTGTAAAATTAAATTAAAAACTTATAAAATAAACTTGCATGACAAACAATATTTTTTTTTTCAGATAAACTCATTTCATTAATTATAAAATGGGAAATTTAAGAAGTAAACTGATTACAACTGTAAAGAATACAGACGGTGAGCATTAACTACCTCATTAATTTATGTTCATGTAAATCGCACTTTAAAATTAATGACAAAAAAATTTATTTTAGCAAACTTATGTTATTGTCTCAAAAAAAATTATTTTAGCAAACTTATGTTATTGTCTCAAAAAAAATTATTTTAGCAAACTTATGTTATTGTCTCACATAGTAGACTTATGAATATTTAACAATTCATGGATTAATTTTTAATAACTAGTTAAACTTTTAATATGATAATTTACTAATAATTGTAATCAAGAAAAAACTTCTAAATATACTCATTTAATCTGTTAGTTATACATATCTGAACAGATAAAACTCAAAATTAAATTGATTGGCAATTATGAGACCACCAACCCTTACTAATAATTATTATGCCTCTTACACCAATTAATATATATATATATATATATATATATATATATATATATATATATATATATATATATATATATATTTATAAAAAAAAAAA
>Ga0209700_107103_pt1 | contig 16324 bp, 14 predicted proteins | sample SiratroredBW_FD_187528 | JGI IMG/M metagenome (GOLD analysis project Ga0209700, IMG submission 187528) | Root nodule microbial communities of legume samples collected from California, USA - Siratro red BW (SPAdes) (version 2) | ecosystem: Host-associated > Plants > Roots > Nodule | place: USA...
TATATCTTAGATTTCTTATTGTGACTGGAAAACACTTTTTGAAATTGGAACAAAACGTTTAACGTATTGCATGTATAAGTTCAAGGATGGATTATAGTGCAGTGACTGTTTTAAGCAACAACTCTTAATGCTAATTAATCTATTCTAGTAACTGGGGACAGAGCTAGGTATTTTAATTTAAGAATTTTAATTCTAGAGGAATCAGGTTGAATGACTTTTATTTGCACAGATTGGTAATTGGAAAAGATGATATTAATTTATGCTTGAGTGCATGAGAAGGAGAGTATTACGATTCAATCCTGAGGTCTTTATTCATATGGATTTCACACACTTTAATATTAATTGCTTCGCTATTACATTCGTTAATCACTTAAAGTCAAATCCATCTTTATTACGTGTTTCCGTTCATAATACTTTGATACATATTCTTTATTCAATTATAAATTTCGTACCCTATGGATACGATACTCGACTTATTGTCTATATTACTTGTGTACTCAGTATACTTGTTGAAAGGACGTATTACCTGGTATGTTGTCTACCGGCTACCTTGGATAAGATAGTAAAGTGGGTCATGGCTCTAGTGACCTTTTATACCTCCTAGGAATTAGGTAGCCCACCTTTTTGTGAGGAGTATGTAGTAATCCCAGAATCTGTAGTCAAATAAGATAAAACCTTTTTAGGGGGCCACTAAGGGAGACATTCTGCATGTCGGAGCTCTGTCGAATTTTTGATTGAGTTATATTGAAAATTAGGATTGAAAAAGTGAAAATTTGGAAAAGTAAAGAAAGGGTTAAATTTATTGGAAAAGCAGAAAATTAAAAAAAATATTATATTAATGTTTTCATTGTCATGCATGGCATGCACACACTCTTATAGAATTTTAGCATTCAATCATCCATCTTCAAATAAATCAAGATGAAAATAGAGTCTCACATAGAGTTTCATTCCAACATTGTCATTTGAATATTCTCATTTAGAGTCTCAAACAATAATCTCAACATTAGCATTCCAAGTTTTTTTGTTTATAGCGAAAATCAAAAATAGAATCAGAAATAAGATCTTGTACATTCCTACATGCATTTTTAGTCTCATACTTTCATTTAGAAATAGTCAAAATAAGGTTATGTACATGCATTCTTACTTTCATACAATATTGAAGTTTATGCATTCTCATAGTCTTATACATTATCATTCAATTTTTTTTTTAAAAAAGCAAAATATAATTTCATGCATATATTCATGCATTATCATTCAAAAATAGAGTTGCAGTCATCCATTCATACATCTTAGAAAAAAATAGAATCTTATGCATTTTCATAGTCTCATTCATTCATTCGAAATGCAAAAAAGAAATAATAGAATTTTATATATTTCTACATGTATTCTCATGATATCACGCATTTAAAAAAAATTACAAAACTAGAATCTCATGCATTCATATATGTATTTTTCACATCATCATTCAAAAAATTACAAAATTAGAATTTCATGTATTTATATATACATTTTTCACATCATCATTTAAAAAATTACAAAAATAGAATTTCATGCATTCATATATGCATTCATCATTCTCAAAAATGAAAAAATGTGCAGTCATATATGCATTCATTCAAACAACAAAAATAAAAAATATAAGAATTTTTTTTAAAATCAATTGTTTATGAAATCATTGAATTTATCAGAAAATTCCAAAAAAAAAATAAAAGAATATCTTAAAGCCTGACATAAAAGAAAAATCAAGATGAATTCTTTTCCACATATAATATATTGAATGAATATGTTTTGAATAAAACACTTTGAGCCTTCTTTGAGCCTATCTAAACAAAAAGGTTTATCCCGGTGATCAAAATTGTCCAAAACTTTTTCATATTGGGCCAATCAAATCTCATTGTCCCAATTTCAAAATTCATTTATAAGAGATTTTCATAAACAAAGGGAAAAAAACAGAGAAAGTCTGTTAGACTGAAAACCCGCAAAGGGCGGTCTAAGCAAAAGTTAAGACATAATAAAAATAAATAAATAACAAATGAAAAATGACACGTGTTGAAAGTCATTAAACTGTTGCAAAAATCTAATCTTATTGAAAATCAAAGCAATAAAGACCCAAAATGATATATAGCCATTTTTCTCATCCCACAGATACAAATCATAAAATATCCATTGCACCCGACTTTGAGCCTAATACAAAATTTTCTTTCAAAAATATGTACCCTGAACAAAGATCATCAAGTGAAAGTCAGGTCATGAGTAAACATCAAAAATTTCTTAAAAGGAGATTCATCAAAGAAGGAGTACATCAAAAGCTCCCAAATCAAAATCAAAAGGAGAAAGAAAGAAAAGAAAGAAAAGTAAAATAAAAGCAATTCAAAAATGAAAGTGTGTCTTCAAATGCAAAGGATGACAACTCACAAACAAAATTGTTCTCACAAAGTGATGGAAAGGAAAGAATAATTGAAGGAGAAATTCAATTGAAAACCTTTGCTGTTTTTCACAAAACATTGATGATTTTTGTTCCAAAATTATAACCCTTAAGTACTTTTTATGTAAAATGTTTTGGCCAAGTTCAAGAGGGGGGTGAATTGAACACCTTTAAAAAATTTCGCAGATGTATTTTTCAATGTGAGAAATGAAAAATCTTTAAAGAAACTATTCAAGATAATATGAAATGCAATCAGCAAGGGTTCAAAACAAATTCCAGAATAATAACAATCACACAGAATCAGTAAACTGGAAACAAATATTAATTATGGAAAGAAAACACTATACTGTAAAGCAAGTTCTGGAAAAACACAGTGGTAAAACCAATTCTAGAAGATTAATTCAAGAAATCAAAGAATTAGATTAAATCCAAGTTTGTAATGAATCACTGATTAAAGAACTTTTTATCAAACAATACAAACTATGTTTAATGTATGAACATTGTTTTTAACCAATAATTGTGAAAAGCTAACTTTTCTGGAAAAACAGATTAATGAACAGTGAACATAGTGAATTACAAAATTCCTGATTTACAGAAAATGGGTAGTTTGGTTATTGAACAGTAAACTTAGTGAGTTAGAAAATAATTCAGATTCAAAAATAAGTTGAGTAAATTGTCTTCAGAAGAATTAAGTACTTTCAAGAATACTTAAATGATTATCAGAAAGTTAATCAATTAATCCAGTTAAAGAAATTTATCAGATTCTGAAAATTCAAGAAAACCGGCAAGAATTGTAAAGAAGTGAGCAAGAAACAGCAAGAACACAGATTTATCCTGGTTCACCCTTCCTCAAGGGCTACGTCCAGTCCCTTAACCCACAATAAGAATTTCCACTATAAAAGATCTATCAAATCAGTTTACAACAATTCAATCACTTACAACCCGCAAGAATACACTGCTCCTCGCAGCAAACCCTCTACTGAAACCTACAACAGAACCTAGAACTATACAGACTCCACTGTATATTCTAGAATACACCTTACTGATCCCCTCAGCAAGTTACAAACTATACAGAACCCACTGTACACACAAAATTACCACACCAAGTAACTCACACCAGAAAAGAATTCAATACAATGAAAGATATGTGTCACACACAACAATACAAGCACTTTTTTACAACAGATTACAAAAGTAATGAAGAAAGGGTATAGAAGACTTAGTCTGATGATCAGATTAGTGATGTATCAGTCCCAATCAATTCAAAGCTCCAGCAGTATTGAAAAAAACAGTTCTTGATGAAAGAGTTTGAATGATCTTGATCACTAGACAAGAAGGCGCTTTTCTCTCTTTGGAAACTCACAATTCTTGCTCAGAAAATGTTCAGAATGATTTCATATATGTTTTCAAAAGCGCGCCAGCTATTTATAGACATCTGTCTTAAAATTCAATCGAATATTTTGTCAAACAGTCGTTGTTTTTCTCGATTTAGTTAAAACAGTTATTCAAAATGCAAGTTCTGATTTTAATGATTTCTCAGATCCTTTGTTAAATCAGAAAACACTTATGGAGCTTATCCTTGATTAAGATTGCATGCATTACTAATTTGAACTCAAACTTGACACACAACACACAATCTTAAGTTCTAGACCGAGCTCTTCCAATCTTCATGCAAGCTCCATGCAGTCCACATATGATCATAAGGTCTTGAACTTCATCACATGGTTGGCTTCATCAAATCTTCATAACAACTCACTAGTGCTAACAACCTCCCCCAATTTGATAAAGACAAACAATGGTGTGTTGAGTTAAAATACATGTTTGTTCTTCTGTAAAACAGTTTAATGACTTTCACAAAGCTCCCCCATAATTTGATATCCTGTAAATCATATTTCACCAAACATAGTGAAGTAAACAGTAACACAAAGGATAACAAAGTTCATTGATAATAAGCACGAGTACATATGATAACCATCCATGAGTACATATCGTGCACCAAATTAATTAAACATAACAAAGTGAAATTTGGACAAATACTGGATAAACAAGTAGATCAGAGTAGTAACAAACCCACTAATACCAGTAACAAAAAACATCAAATGACAAAACCAGCAAACAACAGTGGTAGACAACAAATACAACAAACACCAAACAGACAGTAAACTGAACCTAGCAACATCAACCTAGACTCCTAGACCACAGAACACCACAACACAACAACACTTCCTAATCTCAACACTCTTAATTCTCCCCCATTGACTTCATCAAATGGAAGAGAAGACACCACTAGATATGCAAAAGATGTTCTATTCATCTGGTGGAAAGAACAAAGTCCCCATCTTGGACTGAATATCCTCAACTTGAGTCTCAATGAATTGGAAGTGTGTCTCACAATACTGGTGGTGGCTCCGATTCTGGTTTTCCATGTTATTCAGTTGATTGATCATCAGTTGCTCAAACCTGGAATATGATTCTTATACAGGAGCAATAGATGTTCCACCTTCAGTACCAACTTGTTCATCATTCATATTATTGTCCTCATCATCATCTTCAGTGTCATCATCACTAGTTGACTCTTCTTCATCATCATTTTGAGCAGTAGATTCCTCATCAGCTTTGCAAATTCATTTCTTATTCTTCATCTTCTTCAAACCAATTTTGGTAAGATTGGCTGTTGAAATTTGGTTCAGAGACTTCAGCTCTTCAACAACTTCGCCTTCCACATCAATCTCAAAGTATTCAATAAACTGTAACAGCAGTATCACATATGGAATGTGATATTCCAGCTTCTTCCCCACTTTGAACAGACGCTCACTAATCACATTAACCCAATTGACCTTGATCTTAGTCATGAGGCAGGACATGAAGATCAAATCCTCTTCAGTCAGTGTTGCGTTATTGAATCTGCGGGGTGTAAGCAACCAAATAACAATGTAAGCAAGGATTCTGGAGTAGTAGCTAATCCTCAAACATTGTAAGTCCTCGAGACAGATTCTTGGTTCCTTAAACAAGATTTATAAAACTGGACCTTGTTAAAGTTTCCAAGCTCTTTAGTGTTTCCCCTACTCACAACAACACCATCATTTCCCAAGCCAGTGACGCTCAACCAAACCTCTTCATTGATAGCCATATCGATTCCCTTGACTTGTGAGTAAATATTCTCCTCGTCATACCACATATTGGTTAAGAACACTTTAACCAGGTCTGGGTATATGTTCCCCGACAGCTTCAAGAACCTGTCAAGCTTTTGAAACTTGAGCATGTCACGGACTCATCAAGCTTCTCCTCCTTAAGCCACTCAAGGCTTACCACCTTAGGAGTAATGATAATCTTCCTCCTATACAACTTGTAATACTCTTCAATGCTCTCCTGATTTCCAACAAACCACCTATCAAGGAAATCAGTTTCATTGTTGTCACTGTCAGAGCCAGCTTGTTCGATCATGGCTCTCTTGGTTCTCTTGCGGGGGTTGGAAGGGGACGCCATTTCTTTGAGAATTGTAGGTAGTAGGAGAACTGAACTTTGCACACAAAACGAATAGAGCAAAGGTAGTGAGGTAGTTTGCGAGTGAATGCATGCTCGACCCTCTACTTAATGAGAAATAATTCTATAGAAAACAACACATTGATTGACAATTCAAAACGTAGAACAACTTTTATAGTTTGTTGAGATTCTACACGCAATCAATTCAAAACAGGTTATACTTAGCTCCAGAAAAATCTCAAAAATAGCTTTTTGACTAGTTAACTCTCCACTGTTGCAGTGCCATGTGGCATCTCGAGTTGTCTGTCTCTTCACATGTGCAACATGAATATTGAATTGTTTTGTCATATTCAGACCTTCAACTAGCTGGGTTCCATTGTGCTTGGTTCTGTTCGAATTCTTTCAGTTACACAGCTTTGCTTCAGTTGCATTGCAACTCCAAAACAGTTTCACATGCTTCCAGAATTAAAATTTAATCAGATATCAATATCCAGTCAGTTGTACCACTGTTATTAAACATATTATAAAACTAATCCAGATACAATGAACAGTCATGTGAACCTGATACAGTAAATGTAAAACTGAAACTAATATAATAAGTTTTAAAAATCGAAACTGGTAAAGTAATTTGTAAAATTTGAAACTGATACAGTAATTTGTAAAACTAAAACTGATACAGTAAGCTCTAAACATCCATGTAATTAAATAAGCTAATAAACCACAAAATATTAACTGATCTATTTCACATATTTGAAATCAATAATCCCAAGTTCATTTCGTAGGAAATTAAACCTCTCTTTATTAAGTGGTTTTGTAAAAAGATCGGCAAGCTGATCTTCAGTATTAACAAACTGAATTTTACAATCACCATTACTGACATGGTCTCTAATGAAGTGATGACGAATTTCAATATGCTTAGTCCTTGAATGTTGAATTGGATTTTTGGTAAGATTAATAGCACTTTTATTGTCACATAATAAAGGAATTTTAGACAAATTAAGACCAAAATCACTTAACTGCTACTTAATCCATAGGCTTTGTGCACAACAACTACCAGCTGCAATATACTCGGCTTCAATAGTAGATAATGCAACACATGCTTGTTTCTTAATATGCCATGATATCAAACTTGATCCTAACAAATGACATGTTCCACAGGTGCTCTTCCTATCTATTTTACATCCTGCAAAATCAGAATCAGAATAACCAACTAAATTCAGAGAAACTTCACTTGGATACCATAGCCCAACATTTGTGGTTCCTTGCAAGTATTTCAGAATTCTCTTTGCTGCAGTGAAGTGTGATTCCTTAGGATTGGATTGAAATCTGGCACAAGGCAAACACTAAACATGATATCAGGTCTGCTTACAGTAAGATAGAGCAGTGATCCGATTAAGCCTATGTACTCGGTTTGATCTATACTAGCTCCTTTCTCATTTGAATCCAAGTAATAATTAGTGGCCATAGGTGTTGAAATCTCTTTGCAATTTTCCATGTTAAACTTCTTCAATAACTCTTTGCAATACTTGGTTTGACTAAGGAATGTGCCATGATTTAATTGCTTGATCTACAGTCTAAGAAAATAGTGAAGTTCTCTCATCATGGACATATCAAATTATCCCTACATAGCTGCAACAAATTGCTCACTCAGTTTTTGATTAGTAGATCCAAATATAATATCATCAACATATACTTGAACCAAACTAATATCATTAAATGCTTTCTTAATAAACAATGTCTTATCTGTTTTGCCTCTCTCATATGCATGAGACAGCAAGAAGTTGCTCAACCTTTCATACCACTGTCTTGGGGCTTGCTTCAAACCATATAAAGCTTTCTTCAGTTTGAAGACATAATCTGGATGTTTATGATCTTCAAATCCAAGAGGTTGACAAACATAAACTTCTTCATCAATATACCCATTAAGGAAAGCACTCTTGACATCCATTTGGTGAAGTTTGAATCCATTCATGCAAGCGTAGGCTAAGAGCAGTCTCACAGCTTCAGGTCTTGCTACGAGTGCATAAGTTTCTCCATAATCAATTCCTTTTTCCTGATTGTAAACCATTGCAACCAGCCTAGCTTTGTTTCTCACAATAACACCTTGTTCATCTAACTTGTTTTTGAACACCCACTTAGTGCCAATGACATTCATCTGATCAGTTCTTGGAACAAGTGTCCAGACTTCATTCCTAACAAACTGATTCAGTTCTTCATGCATAGCAGTTATCCAGTTGTTGTCTTCTAGTGCATCAACTATAGTCTGTGGTTCAATTTGTGAAACAAATGCCATATGTTCACAGAATTGATTCAGTGTACTTCTGGTTGAAACTCCTTTATGAACTTGACCAATAATGTTGTCCAAAGACAAATTTCTGGGTACTCTCCATTCTCTTGGAAGTCCAAAATTAACTGCATCAGTACCAACTCTAGACTCAATTGATTGAGCTCTCTAATCATCTGATTGAACTTCTGGCAGTTTACTTGTATCTTCTAATTTATTTTCTAGACCAGTATCAGCTTGTTGAATGTTTGGAAACTCATCATCTGCACCTGTCTTAGAATTTTTCTGCATATTCTGGTTAGTTTCATCAAATGCAATATGCATGGATTCCTCTACTAACATGGTTCTTTTACTAAATGCCCTATATGCATGACCATGAAGTGAATAACCAAGGAAAATACCCCCATCAGATTTCGAATCAAATTTGCTCAAGTTATCCTTACCATTATTCAAAATAAAACACTTACAACCAAACACTTTTAGATGAGATACATTGGGCTTTCTTCCTTTAAACAACTCATAGGTGGTCTTCTTCAACATTGGCCTGATGAGAACCCGATTCAGCACATAGCAAGTTGTGCTCACTACATCTACCCAAAAATACTTTGGCAATTCAGTCTCATTCAGCATTGTTCTAGCAAGTTCCTTCAAGGACTGATTTTTCCATTCTACAACTCCATGTGGAGTTCTTGATGTTGAGAAGTTGTGTTTAATACCTAGTTTACTGCAGAATCTCTTGTCACACAGTTGACTGATGCTGAGTAAGTTGTGCTTTTGATCCATCCACTAAGAGTACATCTTTGATGATCACTTTGTCATCTCTTCCAATGTCACCAACTCCAAAAATCCTACCCCGATTGTTATCTCTATAGGTGACATAGCCAGCAAGTTTCAGTTTCAGATTAGTTAACTGGGAAACATTACCAGTCATGTGTTTGGAGCATCCATTGTCCAGGTACCACAGTAACTTACTGGATGCCAAATAGACCTGCAAAACAGATTAAGTTTGAGGCATTGGTACCCAGTTAACCTTGGGTCCAACAGTGTTAGATGTGCTTTTGGGCACCCACCTAACTAGTCCTTTCGACACATCAAATTTTCTTACTTTATAATTTCTAACTGAATGACCCTTTCTCATACAATAGAAGTAAGTAATGGATTGCGAAGACTGTGATCCAGAACCCTTAAAAGAATTGTTAAACAATTTCTGCTTTCCTTTGGGACCATAACCAATACCAGCTTTTTCAAAAACACAGTTTTGAGATCGAAAAGTGCATTCAGGTTAGTTGTTCCCATGAAAAGTTTAGATGTAGTAGAAATCAAATAATTCACTTTATTTTGTAAAATTGCACATTTTTCACAATCAACTGGTTTGCTGGAGTTAAATCCACTAGAGTTTGCAGATTTGTAATTCTCTTCCAAAGTTTCAAAATAAGTTTTTGTTTGAAAATAACTCATCCTCCAGCTATTTAACTCTAGTCTCCAGCCACTTGTTCATACCTTTCAGTCCATTGTTGGAAAGAGTTAATCTGTTAGCTTCTTTATGAGTTTCTTGAAATGCATGAAGAAGTATACTGTAGTTAGTGCTGTTAAAATATGCACTGGATTACATGCTACTTACTTCAGAGCTTTTTCCAGCCATCAAGCACGGTTTGGCTTCAATCTCTTCTTGTGAAGAGCTACTGGATGAGGAAGCATTATCTTCCCATGCAATACATGCCTTTCTTCCTTTTCCAGTATTGTAACTCTTCTTTTCAATAATCTTTTCTTTGTCAACCAGTTTTGGACAGTCTGCTTTCACATGTCCTTGCTTGCCACAACCAAAACAGGTTAGTTTATTTGAATTTGAATCATATTTTCTATTATACCTCTTATTCTACTAATTTTTTATCCTGCTCTTCATTCTGATGAATTTCTGGAATTTCTTTGTCAATAGATTGAGACTTTCAGTATCACTTTCTTCTTTTGAGTTGTCCTCACTGGTTTCAACTTCAGCAGCTTTTGATTTGAGTGCGAGATTCTAATTTTCTTCTCAGTAGTTTCCATTTCTTTCAACCTGATCATTTCCAATTCATGCTCTCTCAACTTTCCAAAGAGTGTTGTTGTAGTGAGAGTTGTCAAATCTCTGGTTTCAGAAATTGTTGTCACTTTGGGCCAGCTTCTGTCCAAGCATTTGAGAATCTTTATATTCAGCTGTTGTCGTAACCGGGATCACAACGGGGCGATTAAAATTATTAACTTTAAAAATATTTAAATAGAGATTGGAGTTTCCACCATAGTTTATCATGGAAAACCATAGAAAACCAAAAATAGAATATCTACGAACTAGATTCAAGATTCAGAGTCGGTTACGTGTGGGGAAGGTATTAGTACCCCACAACGCTCGTCCTAAGACGGTACCCTTAATCAAATGAGTATAAGTGTGGTTTTACAAGATGTCTATAAGACGGTACCCTTCTTGATTTTGTTCTTTTTGAAAAATGCATATAAGAATGCATGAAATTTGTTTTTTTTAAATGAAAATGCATGCTTGAATGCATGAATTCTTTTTGTCTTTTTGAATTTGTTCTTTTTTTTTTAAAAGAACACATTTATGAATGCATAAAACTTGATTTTTTTTGTTTTATTGTTTTTTAAGGATGCATATATAAATGCATGAAATTTGATTTTCTTTTGTTTTGCTATTTTTGAAGAATGCATATATGAATGCATGAAATTTGATTTTCTTTTGTTTTGTTATTTTTGAAGAATGCATATATGAATACATGAAATTTGTTTTTCTTTTGAAGAATGTATGTTAAGATGCATGATTTTTTTTTATTTTTTATTCTTTTGAATGAAAATACATGTTTGAATGCATGAAATTTTATTTTTGATTTTCTTGGATGATAATGCATAAAATTCTATTTTCTTGAATGATCATTTTCGATGCTAATGTATGTACAAATTTTTAAATGATTTTACAAATGATGATTTTTGCAGTGAACTTTTCAAAGACAATGTTTAAAAAAAGATACGTACTAATTTTCCAAAAAAGAAGATATGTACAAAAAATATTTTCAATGATTTTCAAATGTTTCAAAATTTATGTACAAAGGAACATTTTCAATGATTTCTTATTCAAAAAGTATGTACAAAGACTTTTTTGAAATATATATTTTTTATATAGATTCAAAAGGATTTTTCAATGATTTTTTTGTTGTTTAAATGCATATATACAAAGAATTTAAATATCTCAAGAATATGTACAAACTCCAAAGTGAAAATATGTACAAAAGTTTTTCTTTTCTCTTTTTCAAAAGTTTTAAACACGCATCATTGGTCACGTCCTCTTGTTACAGATAAAATTTATGAAAATCATTGATTTCATTCAAGAATAAATATGAACTTTATTGGGCTTGTAACATGACCAGGGTTACAGAGTTATGAAGAAAGGATATAAAGACTCAAAAAATATTTTTTAGGATTTTACTTTTAAACAAGGATCATCAACTAACTATTGTAACCAACCAAGGTCATTTCCATGAGCTTTTTGTATGATGTACCTTTTCTCTATTTTCTTTCTCATTAGAGAGTCTTTGTTGTGCTCCCTCTTTGATGAACCTTTGACAATATTTTTTTTACTTCTCTTTTGTCTTTTTCTTTTTATTTTTCAATCTTTTTTCTTTTTTTCCTTTTCATATTTTTTCTTTTCTTGAGAAGCTTTTGATGTACTCATTGATGTGCATGTTCTTTTAGGCTTTCAGGGAACTTCTGATGATACTCCTTTCTTGATGAATTAGGAGCTTTGAAATATAAATTATTTTTGAATTTCTTCTATCAAGACCTTAGACTAAGCTTAAAGATTGTTGATAATCCTCATTAGGGGTATTTGAAAGAAATATTTTTATTTTTTGGCTCAAAGACAAAGGATTTACAAAAGTGTTTTGGATATAGAAACATGGCCATATATCATTTTGAATCATAATTGCTTGATTTTCAAAGAGTTTAATAATGAAACAAAATTAATGACTTATGACAAATGCAGTTTTTCTCTTTTTTTCTTTTTTTTTTATTGTCCTATCTTTTGCTTAGATCGCCCTTTCGGGTTTTCAATCTAACGAACTTTTTTCTGAATTTTTTTTTAATGTCCCTGAAGAATAAAGATAGGATATTGGTCGACTAACAGAAAACTGGCATCTTGCCCTAGTGTAAAAATATGCTTAGGTAATGGTAACCATTTAGACAATCCTTTCATTTGAAAATTTTGGGAATCTAGGAAATTTTGGGGAAGCCTGGTAATTTTGGAAAGCCAATAGGTAACAAACACCGTATATGCAAATGCTTCCTTGGAAAAGTCAATTTTTACCTTTATTAAACATTTCGCTTTATTAAACATTTCGCTTTAATGATCCCATTTTATTATTATTCGCTATTTGGTGGATTCAATTATCCATAAACAAATGACTCACCATATTTTTCTTTTCTCTTCTTTTTTTCTTTTGAAAATTTAATTATTTTTTCTAACACGCATTTATGAAATTTTTGACTTTTTGTTTTTTGGAAAATGCATATATGATATATGTTTGAATGAATGAATGCATGAATCTTTTCAGAAAATGCACTTATGAATACATGATTTTTTTTAATGCATATATAGTGCATGTTTGAAAGATTTTTTTCTGAAAAAATGCTTTTATGAATGCAGGATTGTTTTTGAATGCATATATGATGTATATTTGAATGATTTTTTTTTTGTGAGAAAATGCATTTATAAAATTTTGGACTTTTTCTTTTTGAAAATGTATTTATGAATGTATGATTTTTTTTAGATTTATTTTTGTTTTCTTTTAATATGTATGCATGCATAAATTTGTTTTGAGAATTCATATATAAATGGAATTTTTGGGAATGCATATACGATGTACAAAATTCTTGAAAAATGCATAAGAGATTTTGTGAATGCATACATAGATATTCGCAAACTGATTTTGTTCCTTTAAAAATACATCCATGAAAATATATTTTTTATTTTCTTTCGAATTTTCCATTTTTTTAATAGTAATGCATGAATGGATGCTTGAAATTGTAATTTTTAATTTTTTTAATTATATGCATGAATGTATGCTCTATATTGTATTTTTTTTTATTTTTTTTCAATGATAATCTATGCTTAAATATATTATTTTTTTTTAAAAAAAAAGTATGTATAAATTGTCAAAAGAGAATGTATATTCAAAGATGTTTTTTTTTTCTCACAAATATTTACAAGAGAATGTATTTATAAAATATTTTCAATAACAATGTATGTACAAAAGTTTTTTTCTCAAAAAGGAACATATGTATAAAAAATTTAATATATGTACAAAATTTAGAAATTTTCAAATGATAGTGTATTTACAAAAAAATTCAATGTGTATATGTTTCTTATAATCATTATATGCTGACTTCTTTTTTTCTGTAAAAAAAATGATTGATTTTTTTATGTTATTTTATTTCATATTTTTTTCTAGAAAAATTTTATTTGCCCTTGTCTTTCTATTTTTCGGTGAGGTCAAGACCTTCACATTGTAGAGAGGGTCTCAAATGGACTTTTCAAAAAAAAAAATGAGGTTAAGAAAGTCTCAAAATAAATCTTGCAAGAAGTGAGGTAAGTGCATGAATGCACAAATGTGGGCAATATTTTTCATTTTTGATATTCTTGATGATTTTTTTTGTTTGATATTAACATTTAGGAAGAGATGCATGAGTGCATTGAGAATGCATCAACATATACATGAAATCCTATGATGATTTATGAGAATGTATGTATGAAATGCATAGTTTTCATGTTTGTTTATTGAATGAATGATGATATAAAAATGCATATTTTTATTCTTGATTAAATGAGAATGTATGCATAAAACTTCATTTTTCATTATCGATTTTTGATTTTTTTGTGAATGCAGGTATAAAACTCTATGTTTTTTTTTTTTTTTTTTGAAAATGAGAATGCATAGATGAATGCACAAAAACTCTATTTTATTTTTCAGCTTTAATTGAAAGATCATGCATAGATGCATGCATAAAATTCTATTAAGTTTTGATTTTAAGTAAATCCATATATGCATGCATAAAACTTTATTTTTTATTTTTCATTTTTGAATGAGAATGCATGAGTAATTGTATAAAACTCTATTTTATTTTTTAGTGTTTTTGTTTTTGGAAATGAGAGCTATATTTTTTTTAATAAGGATATATGAATGAATGCACAAAACTCTATTTTTCAGTTTTGATTTTAAGAGAATGCATAAAACTCTATTTTTTGTTTTGATTTTAAGAGAATGCATAAAACTCTATTTTTCATTTTTGCTATTTTTCATTTTTTATTCTTTTTTTGTTTATGAGAATGCATGAACAATACATAAAACTCTATTTTTTTTTATTTTATATTCCTTGTAAAATATATTTTCAAAATTCCTTCTATGTTATAGAATGTAGTATAGATGCCTTTGAAGATGTATGATGCATGTGCGAATGTATGATGTATGTTAAGATATGTGATACATGTTTAGATGCGTGGTGAATGTCATAATGTATGATACATATTTAGAAGTATGATGCATGCAAAATGTATGCATGTCAATAATTTTTTTTATGCTAGCAAATTAGAAAAAGATGCACAAAAATACAAACTAATTAAGCAATTTTTTTTTGTTTTGTCTTCTTTTTTATATTTTTTTATGCATGAAATTTTTAGGAATTCATTTATGATTTTTTTTAGAAAATGCAAATATATGGACGTATAAAATTTGGATGCACGAAAAATTTCTTCCTTTTCTTTAGAAAATGCATTTATGAATACATGAAATTATTGTTTATCTTTCTCTTTTCTTTTTTAGAAGGTATAAAATTTTATTTTTGAAAATGTATGAATGAATGTAATGAGATTGATTTTGTTATTATTATTTAATATCAACATTTAAAAGAAACGCATAAGTGTCATGAGAATGCATGAACATATGTATGAGATTTTATTTGGGAATTCTTATGAAGATGCATGCATGATGAAAATACATATTATTCATTTTTTTTTTATTGAATGCATGATGTATATATGAAATCTATTTTTTTATTGAATGAATAATAATATGAAAATAAATTCTATAATTTTTTTTGAATCAGATTTTGAAAATGTATGCATTGACTCTATTTAAAACAATATTTTTAAGAATTCATGTATGTTATTTATATGAGAGTACATGAATGATACATGAAACTTTAGATAATAATAGATTCCATGAGATGTATATGAAGGAATGAATGAATGAATCCCATATTTCTTTTACGATTTTTTTTTAAATATATGAATTTTTAAATGATAATGTATGCATAAATGAATGAATGCAATCCTTTTCGTATTATTTTTTTAATCTTAAAAAAATGAATGTATGAATGAAACTATTTAAAAAAAATTATTATTATTACTTTTTTTTTTGTAATATCATGGGAATGTATTGATGAATAAAATTTTATTTCAATTTTTTTTAATGTTATAGAAATGGATGCATAACCTCATTTCTTTTGATTTTTTTCAAAAATGTAATATGTAATGCATATGAAGAAAAATGAGATCAAATTTTTTTATGCTATTTCCAAACATCATGTTTTAGAGAAAAAAAATGTGATCCAGGAAAATGTTTAATAGTTTTTTATTTCTCAAAATCATTTTGTAGAAAAAGGAAATATGCAATGTCAAATGAGATTAATGTTTTTTTTATTTTTATTTCCCAAAATAATTTTTTAGAAAAAAAAATATGCAAATCATGTGGGATAAAAATATTTAATGTTTTTTTTTTATTTTACAAAATCATTTTTTATTAGGAAAAAACTGCAATGCATGTGAGAAAAATGAGATTAATGTATTTTACTTTTTTTACTTTTTTTCGAAATCCACTTTTGTTTTTTTTTTTTTGAAATAGAAAGTATGTGATACATCAAAAAAATGGAATTAATAGTTTTATTTTTCATTTTCCAAAAATTAATTTTTTTTAATCATTGAGCTACAAAAAGTCTCCCTTAGTGTCTTAATTAGGGTTTGCCCTAATGAGGCTTAAGTTCTAGGCATATAAATGTGCTCACAAAGGGTGGCTTATCCTAATTTCTTAATAAAG
>Ga0209700_107105_pt1 | contig 16319 bp, 5 predicted proteins | sample SiratroredBW_FD_187528 | JGI IMG/M metagenome (GOLD analysis project Ga0209700, IMG submission 187528) | Root nodule microbial communities of legume samples collected from California, USA - Siratro red BW (SPAdes) (version 2) | ecosystem: Host-associated > Plants > Roots > Nodule | place: USA...
TTTTTTTTTTTTTTTTTTTTTTTCGAATTTTTCTTAATATTAAAGGGGCCAAAAGCTCCATTTTGGAGAAACTCTACTGTCTTAGAATTATTATAAGCATGTGTAGAAATAATATTGAACAAATTTGTAACCTTTTCTGGATATTGTAATATATGTAGCTAGTTATCTATTGTTTTCTTATGGGAGAAAAAAACACACACAGTTGAGAAGAGGGGAAGAGAAAGGCATTGCGGAAGGGGATCTGAACTTTCAGCACATTACTTGCAAATTGGAAATGCCAGCTTTTCAGCAAATGGGAAACATAGGCAAATGTCACACAAAAGTATGGTTGCCGATTTTGCAATCCTAAGCAAGTGCTTGATTCCTGACTATTCAAGTATTTTTATAGGACTGCACAAATCTAAATTGGCTTATGAAGTTTTAAATCCCTAAAAGCCAGAACAAAAACTGATACAATTTTGTGGTAAGAAAAGACAAAGTTTGAATAACAAAGAGAATAATAATAGTAAACTAAAAATACAATATTTATTTAAAAAATATTTAATAAAGATACATTAAATATCAATATCGTTACTTCTTTTTTCTCATAATCTTGTTGTCGGGAGAAATTTATAGACGTGGTCAATATTTAATTATGAATTAGACTAAATTATGAGACCTTTGGAGAGGTTCATCTTCATCCATTTCTTCTTTCTTCTTTTCTTCATTTTTCACACCTCATATGCCTTATCTTTTTTTTCTCCTTGCCATTCTATCTTTAATGTTGACTCCATTTCTTATTTTCTTCAAGAAAAATCCTTGTCTGTAAATGAGTCTAAGTTAGAGTGGGAAAAACATGAAATAACATAAGAAGAAAGAATTGGATTGTCTTTTAAAAATTTTCCTGTTTTTCCAATAGCATAGCATCTTCAAGCACTCTTCAACGATATAAGTATAAATAGAAGAATTGAGAAATCTTTACAAGATTAGTTTTAAATTTTCCTTTCTTCTTTAGTTATTTAAACGGTGGAATGATATGCAATAGAAAATATTAAAGAGAAAAAAAGATAAAGATATTATATTTTTATACTGCTTTTTTGATCTCACATATTATGTCTAATTTTTAGCATAAATCATGTTTTATTAAGTAGTTTTTTTTGCAAAATACAAATAGGTACTCTTTAATCAAGTAAATCATGATTAATATTGAGTATTTCTAGCAAGTTACTCTTAGCTCAACATTAAATATTTTTTACATTAGTCATTTTTTCTTCAACACAGTTATAAGATCTGAGTGAATAACTTATCACTGATTTATTTAATTTTTCACTAAAAAGACTAGTGTCTTTTGACAATGAACTTTCTGACATAGTAAAAAAGAATAATTACTAACAATGTTTATAAAAAGCTTTCAGACACAACAAAAAATTCACACGGCAAATTATGACTCAATTTTTTTTTTCGAAACATGTATTCTTCCAGGCTTTAGAAAAGTAAGTAACTTTTTTTTTCAAAATATGTATTCTTAATAGTTATTTGGATTATTTTTTATCTATATTTATTTGTTAATAACTAAGTTCTATAAAAAAAAAAAAAATTGGCTAAAAAATTAAGTGGGTGACGACCACGCGTTTTTTCGTATAAAGTTAAGGAGACTTTACTTTAAAAATTCAGTACTTCCTGGATTAGTTTAATTTTATCTTTCAAAAAGTTATGTGTTATCAAATAGCAATTTTATTTAAAATTTTATCTAAATATATAAGGATTTAAAAGAAAACTCTATAATGTAGCTAATTTCAAAATTACAATATTTCTTGCTGCGATTCCACTAATTTGAATTCATTATAACTGATGTGAGACGTAGGAAGTGTTTTCTGATCCAAACATATTTGATGAGGCTAAAAACTTACTAAAATGATCTGATTCTTACAAGGAATTGTGCAGTTTACCAGCATTATAACAATACTGCATCCTTGGAATGAATAACTAGCTATTTCACGTGCTATGCAACTGATGTATCCAGAAAAAATCTCAGAATAGTCATAAATGGCATCAAATTGCATTGCTGGTATTGGTTAAAAATGTTATTTTTCGTCCAAAGGCAATTCCCATTTCATTGTTTTTCCCTTTTCTTTCCAAGTCTAGATTGAGTCGAATAATTCATTCATACAACTTCAGTAAATTTCACTGTTAGCATACATATGAGTGTTCAAACTCCAGAGTTAAAAGTCCCTTACACCATCAATTGCCTTCTGTAAACTCTAGCATTTTATACATACTTGTTCTGTCAGTGCATGTAAATCAGTTCTTCAGAATTGCACTCTCTGATTGCAATTTCCATCAAGTTACCAACAATGGAGGGCAACACATCACAACAGTGCCGTCTTGTAGTCTGCAGTTTTATACAAACGAATATTTTATAAGTAATATTTTATCTTACGAATTAATACAAAATCATGCTCCTAATTTAGTTCAGAAGAAATAGAAAATGTCCAATATAGATTACCTGTTTGTTGTCAAGGTTTAACTTTTTTGTCATCACTTTGATCACTTCCAATTTACTCATCGATGCCTCGTATGAACAATTTTGAAAATCTCTCTTGTAACTGCTTATGATACCATCTTTGGAAGAAGATACTTTATCTAGATAGAAGATGGTGGGTCTTTTACATGGATCAGGGTGAAGTTCTCTTATATTGAAATTAAATATTCCTCTCAAAAAATTTCCTTTCAACCATTGTCTGAATGTTCTTTGCACTCTCAGAACCTCTGGCAAAAGCATATTGTTCTGGAACACTTGAACAGCATAGCCCCATGACACTGAAATTGTCCATGACAATTGCTTTTCGTAACAAACTGTTTGTTGTAGGATCCTCTCGGAATCAACATCAACAGCTTCAAATAAATGTTGCAACGAATTATTGGCTGTCATGTTCGGAAAGATAGGATCAATGATATCTGGGTGATGTAGGGACAATAAGGGAGTTAACGGATGAGCAGCCAATAGGCCAAAGATATTTCCCCGCAAATCAACCTATCAAATTCCATAATCACATAAATAGAGGACTAATTAGAAGCACAGTGAAGAAAAGAAAATCACAAACAATATTTTGCATTTCAATCTAGAGTTCAATACACCGTTTCAACCTAATTGTTACCTGATGAAAACCTGGTTCATGTGTTAATCCCACACCTAGTTCAGTTACGCAAGAGTACACCCTTGCATCACTTGTATGCAGATGGGGATACCTTCGTATGCATGAATCAAGAACCTTGGCTAGGACTTGTGCTAGGGAGGAACTGATGGCAAAACCACCTCCACCAAAAGCCATTCCAAAACCAAAAACCTGGTTGCCCTCATACATCTCTGAGGACGACCCAATATAGTACCAAAGCCTATGATCATATTTGGATAGAGTTTTGACCAGATTGTGAGGGAGGAAAATGGTGTCATCATCCCCAAACACGTACCATCTAACATCAGAATGGTTCAGTGCCACAGTCTCTTTCACAACACGTGCCACACGGATTGCTGACCGTAGACCACCCTTGTAAGTGTAGGGAAACTGGGAAGTGTCTTCAGAGACACAAAGAGGAGGAAGAAAGCCATCGTTGGTGGCATTTTCTTCATGTGGGAGGGTATCTACGAAAACACATCCTCTCATTTTTATATTGGGTATGTTGTTCCACCATAGCTTGGTGTATTGCTTCCTCCAAGGCCATGAAGTTCCGCTTGAGGCAATCCCAAATACAAGATGATCAACAGTGGTAGGATCAGACTGTGACACACGTAGTGGTGAATAACCCAGTTCTACTATTTTTGTTTTGGCTAGGACTAACAAGGATACGCAGAGAGAAATGACAAAAAATGAAGAGGAGACTAAAATGAATTTCACCAGATCAGGTTTGGTTTTGGTAGGACTGTGAAGTGACCCTTTCATGATTAACAAGGGAGCTAGACGAGGTTCAGCAGATGCAGATTACTATACGTTATAGAAAAGTTGCACCATTGCATATATAAAAGTTTGAATTATTTAATATTTAACTGAACAAAGCGTCACCATAATCCTCGGAATATTAAATCTTAAAAAATGGAAATAATGTTTTGATAGCTATTTCTCTCCATGTGCATTCCATGGGGTTGGTTTGTAAGAAGGTCAATAGATTGAAGTCAACCATTGACGATGACTAGGTTTTCAATCCTTGCTCCGTACTCCTCCTTAGATTGACCAATGAATGCACTGGAGTGCACATAGATACCGTGATTGTTACACATTTTCGGTCCGAAGATACAACCTTACTTATTCTGTCGTTACATTCCCTACCTTTTCTTAGATTGCAAGCCCCGGATTTTCCCTTTCCTACCTCAGGGAGTTGTTTTCTGAATTTTTCTTAATACTATAGGGACCAAAAGCTCCATTCTTTAGTAATTCTACTGTGTTAGAATTATTATAAGCATATATAGAAATAATATTGAACAAATTTGTAACCTTTTTTGGATATTGTGTAATATATGTAGCTACTTATCTATTGTTTTATTATGGGAGAAAACAAGCACACATCAGTTGAGAAGGGGAGTAGAGAAAAACACGTGCATGGGGAGCTGAAGTTTCAGCACATTACTTGCGAATTGGAATTGCCAGCTTTTCAGCATATGGGAAAGATGCAAATGTTTGACTACTGATCACTGTTCAAGCACTTTTTTTATAGGACTTCACGTGCCTAAATTGGCCTATGAAATTTTAAATCCCGAAAACGAATAAAAACTGATACAATTTTTGGTAAGAAAAGACAAAGTTTGAATACCGGAAAGAATAATAATAGTAAACTATAATACAATATTTATTTAGAAGTATTATACAGATACATCAAATATCAATATCATTAAAGAGTAGTCACTTGTAAGGATTTTTCAGGAATGATGGGCAAGAAAAGTAAAGAAAATGTCCCGATTGTTGTTACGAATGTATATTTATCATGTAGTTGGAATGAAAAACGTGAGGTTTGGCCAAAAATAGTTCATCTTAAAGGTACGAAGGCTTGTAAAGCATTATGTATGTTAGGGGACTATAATGTTGTCATGAATGCTGAGAAAAGAAAAGGTATTAGTGAACGGAGAAAGACTAGGAAGTTCAACCACTTTATTGACAACGTTAGAAAAATGTTAGTTTGACATCACTATTCACTTATACTTTTATTAAAAGGAAAATGCTAGTTTGACACCACTATTCACTTATACTTTTATTTGATACTGTATTTTATTAATAAAATATTATACATAAATAAAATAATAATATATATTAGTGTTAAATGGTGTCAAAAATGAATAGTGGTGTCAAAATATCACTATCCAAGTAGAAATGCTTGACTTATCAATGGTTTACATGGTATAGGGATTAAATAAGATTCTCGTATCAATAGAATGACGTCGAATTTATGATCGAGGTACAAATAATATGTGTAGGATATAGAGTGGTGTCTGATCATTGTGCATTTAGTAGTAAAATCCATTCAAGTAGATTTCAGATGGAAACCATTTAGAATTCTAGATGTATGGATGACTAAGAATGATTTTGATGAGATAATGATAAGATTGTGAATATCTATGAGGTTGGTGGGTATGGAATAATAAAATTAAGAAATAAAATGAAAAGACTAAAGTAGGATTATATTATTTACTCTCATATTTATTTTTGGTCAAGTAAATAATTCTCACTTGAGTGAAAATCCGAGTGAAACAATTTTCTTTTCTCTAGAGAAACTTCACTTGATCATAGGAGAGAATTATTGTTCAAGTGAGAGAATTGTCACTCAAGCAAACACTCCTCTTTTCAAGTAAAAATGAAGCAATAAACTTAGACCATTTATTATTTTCTCTCAAGTGACACTCATTTGCTTAAGTGACATTCTTTCCCTTAACCATTTCAAGAGTTTGTTTAATTATTTTGTTTAAGTTTCTAATAATTGAGATTATTAGAACTATATAAAGGTTATATATATATATATATATATATATATATATATATATATATATATATATATATATATATATATATATATATTGAATGTTCTTGAATAATGATTATATATGTATATGTGCATATAAATGTAAAAGTTGTTTGAAATATCAATTTGGTATGATGAGTGAATTATAATTGCTTAATCATATATCTAAATGGTGTCTTGACCTCTTGTATATTAGTAAGTATTAAGTAAAGGAATTGTTTTACTGATTGTTTAGGTCATATAGATTAAAAGATCAAATGCTAAGCAGTAGAGAGAAATTTATTTGTACACTTATAGTTATCGTAGCATAATGGATATAGTATAATAAATTTATTCTTATCTTAAGTCTTAAAATCTGATAATAATTTAAATCTTAAATTGATTCACGGGAGTTGACTTTGGATTGTGTTAGGTATTTGATAAGTATTAATTTTGAGTGTTTTTATACATAAAAAATATTGAGTACTTGTGGGTTTAAGTGTTATTTAAAATAGTAATTACTTCCAATTTTAGAGTTTTTGGATTTAAATTTATGTTTTGAGTCTTGAGTTAAAGGAAATAATTTAATCTCAATTATTGTGAAATTTCAAGTATAAAAGAATGAAGTAAATGATAGATTGGAAGATTCATGAAGAAAAGAAATAAAAAGTTTAAAATAGAAAAAAGCACAAGAGAAAAGCCACTTCACCTAGGACCAAAATAGTTTAAAAGGAAATTTTTAGGGTTTTGGGGATTAAGACCTAAAGGATGGAATCAAGACCTAGAGGACAGAGGCAGACGACTAGAATCAAGATTTTCTTCTCCTCTTGCAATCTTCCTTTCATTGGATTGTAATGGCTACTATGGGTAACTAATTCTTCATCTTTGGGATTGAATGTAATCTTTTGAACTCATTCATATTTTGGCAATTTATATATATAATATTTAGTTTCTACTCAATTGGTATTTTCATCTTGAGCTTAATGTTAGATTTTATCTGATCAATAGAGTCTTGTGCTTAGTGAGTAGTGACGCTCAATTCTAAAACAAAACTGTTCTTTGTGGGATCGACATCCTTATATTACTTGTGATTCCGTACACTTGCCGAATAAAGTCTTAACAATATTAATGTTCATTTATTTACCTAGACTTATAGTGCTTATATTCTATATTATTGGATTATATATATATATATATATATATATATATATATATATATATATATATATATATATATATATAAACTTTATTTAAAATTTAGTATATTTATTAGGTAGTTAAGTGTGAATCTAAGTCTCATTGAATAGAAATGAAAAAAATTGAGCAACATATAAAAAAGAAGACCCACAAACTTAATTCCTTAAAATTTTGAGTTGAAGCTGATGTCATTTTTTTTTATGAATTTTGGCTCAATTCTTATTGTTTGAGATCCCCTGTGTTTCTCCCAAAATATAGCGTATGTTTATGTTTTTTTAAAAAGAAGTTATCCTAAAATGTTTTAGAAAAAGTTATCCTAAAATAGTTATCTAGTGCATTAGATGTAAAAAAAATAAATTAAAGTGAATGTTATAATTTGTTGCCATTGCCCCGTATTAGGTCGTATACCTATAATAAAACTACACATGTAATATTATTGTTTGAATTCAACATTTTATTAAAGTAGATAAGAAAAAACAATGGTATTTTCTTATATTTTAATTAGTTTGTTTAATTTTTATCTTTAATAAAATTATATACTATCTAATGTTTGAATTTAAAAAAATTATTTAAATAAAATAGATATGATAATAATATTTTTATTAGGGTTTGTTTAATTTTATCTTTTATTAAATTATACTATTTAATAGTAATTCTTTTGAATTAAAAAAAAAACATTTATCGGGTAAGATAACATAGTTATTTGGATGATTTTTTATCGATATTTTATTTATTAATAACTAAGTTCTAAAAAAAAAGTGATTGTATTCAGGATTCACTCCTATTTGATATTATAAAATATTATTATTTTATTGATATATAATATTTTATTAATATAATACAATACTAAATGAATGTTATTAGGAACACTAGTGTCAAACCATTATTTTTTTAAAAAAAATGGCTAAATATTTTAGTGGATTACAACCACGTTTCTTTTTTCGTTTATAAAGTCAACGAGACTTTACTTAAAAAATTGACTACTCCTTCGATTAGTTTAATTTTATCTTTCGTCCAAAGGCACCTCCCATTTTATTTGTTTTTCCCTTTTCTTTCCAAGTTTAGATTGAGTCAAACAATTCATTTCATACAACTTCAGTAAATTTCTCTGTTAGCATATATGAGTGTAGAAGCTCTAGATTTAAAATTCCCTTACACCATCAATTGCCTTCTGCAAACTCTAGCATTTTATACATACTTGTTCTGTCAGTGCATGTAAATCAGTTCTTCAGAATTGCACTCTCTGATTGCAATTTCCATCGAGTTACCAGCATTAGAGGGCAACACATCACAACAGTGCCGTCTTGGAGCCTGCAGTTTAATACAAAATAATATTTTATACTACGTATTAATACAAAATCATGCTCCTAATTTAGTTCAGAAGAAATAGAAAATGTCCAATGTAGAAGATTACCTGTTTGTTGTCAAGGTGTAACTCTTTTGTCATCACTTTGATCACTTCCAATTTACTCATTGATGCCTCGTATGAACAGTTTTTAAAATCTCTCTTGTAACTGCTTATGGTACCGTCTTTTACAGAAGACACTTTATCCAGATAGAAGATGGTGGGTTCTTTACATGGATCAGGGTGAAGTTCTCTTATATTGAAATTATATATTCCTTTCAAAACACTTCCTCCGAGCCATTGTCTGAATGTTTTTGGCACTCTCAGAACGTCTGGTAAAAGCATATTGTTCTGGAACACTTGAACAGCATAGCCCCATGACACTGAAATTGTCCATGACAACTGCTTTTCGTAACAAACTGTTTGTTGTAGGATCCTCTCGGAATCAACATCAACAGCTTCAAATAAATGTTGCAGCGATTTTATGGTTGACATGTTAGGAAAGATAGGATCAGTGTAATCTGGGTGATGTAGGGACACTAAGGGAGTTAACGGATGAGCAGCCAATAGGCCAAAGATATTTCCCCGCAAATCAACCTATCAAATTCCATAATCACATAAATGAAGGAAAGAAAATCACCAACAATATTTAGCATTTCAATTTATAGTTCAAATATACCATGTAAACCTAATTGTTACCTGATGAAAACCTGGTTCATGTGTTAATCCAACACCTAGTTCTGCCATGCAAGAGTAAACCCTTGAATCACTTCCATACAGATGCGGATACCTATGTATGCATGAATCAAGAAACTTGGCTAGGACATGTGCTAGTGAGGAACTGATGGCAAAACCAGCTCCACCAAAAGCCATTCCAAAACCAAAAACCTGGGCGGCGTCATAAATCTCTGAGGACGACCCAATATAGTACCAAAGCCTATGATCATATTTGGATAGAGTTTTGAGCAGATTGTGAGTGAAGAAAATGGTGTCATCATCTCCGAACACATACCACCTAACACCAGAATGGTTCAATGCCACAGTCTCTTTCACAACACGTGTCATACGGATTGCATACGGTTGACCACCCTTGTGAGTGTAGGGAAACTGAGAAGTGTCTTGAGAGACACAAAAAGGAGGAGGAAAACTATCGTTGGTGGCATTTTCTTGATGTGGGAGGGTATCTACGAAAACACATCCTCTCATTGTTGTATTGGGTATGTTATTCCACCATAGCTTGATGTATTGCTTCCTCCAAGGCCATGAAGTTCTGCTTGAGGCAATTCCAAATACAAGATGATCAACAGTGGTAGGATCAGACTGTGACACATGTTGTGGTAAATAACTCAGTTCTACCCTCTTTGTTTTGGCTAGGAGCAGCACTGATACACAGATACAAATGGCAAAACATGAAGACCAGATTAAAATGAATTTACTCAGAATTTGTGTTTTGATTTGATTCTGAAAGAACTCCATGGTAAGATGTTAATTGTAGTAGTGCAAATCCAGATAATTATATGTGTTAGAATCAATTTTTTTTCTATTTAGTTAGGCCTTATTAGGCAGTCATTTAATTGATTTGACCTTGTAATTATGAAAAAAATTGTGAAGTCTCTCTCCTTTCTGTAAAAATTAATTATCTCTTACTCTGTACATATTAAAAAATCAATAATAATTTATATGAATATTAAAATATTATAATTGTGTAAACTTTTTAGTACTTGTGACCAAACTTTAAATGTCAAAAAATACAATGAAATTAAAGTTGCCAAAGAAGTTACGGTTCCAAAATAAAAGCATTAATATTGGACTATTAAATTTTAGGCAAAACAAAAGAAAAAAAAATCAGCTTATTGCAATCAAGTCAAATCCAAAAAATGTAAGCTAAAAATAATTCAGATTTATTTGGTTCAATATTATTAATTAATCTTATTTTATGTACTTGTAAATTTAAAGAAATCTTTAAAAAGTCGATTTTCACTTCAACAAATTTGCAGTTCATAAGAAATTTGGGTACGTCAGTCTTACTTGCAGTTCATATGATTCAGTGAGGTGGATCAACAAATTTGTCATCTCTAGCGAGAATCAACATTACAGTAATTTGAGTGAAATTGGGTTTGAATTTAAAAAAAAAAAATATGAATTTGAGTTTAGTACATATAAAAAATATTAAAAGGAAATATTTTATTAAAATATTTGTGAGGGATTAATCATTTGTAAATATTTTACACCAAAAATATATGGCTTGACTTTCATATGTATTAAATTATTTCTTGTTTATAATTCTTCTTAATTTTCCCAGTCAACGAAAACGGATTTTTTTTTTCTAAAATATAAAATAAAATGGGTCTGTATTAGGAATTTACGTAATATTATTTAGAATATCATTTTTTTAATTTATACGTTAAACATCAAACAAAATGGGAAAAATAATATCAAACACTTTATTAATACACTTAAATGTATTTTTATCTCTTTTAACTAAGACCTGACTGTAGTAATTATAGTATTTTATTATAAATTATGGATACATTTAGACAAATTTTTCTATAAACATTTCTAGGAAAGAAAAATAAAACATTTTTTTATATAAACTGAAATTATATTGTAAAAAAAAATAAATAATTTCTTTAAATTTTACTTTTAATTTGAACACAAATTAATTTGAATTCATAAAGCCTAATATTATTTAATATACTACTAAAAATACGAATTAAACAAAGTAATTTGATTCATTCGTAATTAATTTGATTGCAATCAAAAGAGTTAACACTTTTCTATCAAAGTTATTTTGGTCCAGAAAAAAAAAAAAAAGAAGAAGAAGAAGCGAAAACATGGAAATTTTGAATAAAAATGAAAGAGTGTTGCCCTTTCAAAAGGGCTAAGAAAATAGAAGCTATGTGTGTAGAGATATATGGCCTATTAAATGCAATTTAGTTTAAAGCAAACGAATTAAGTTAACTGTGAAATTAAGAAGGGACCAATTTTATTGGATTAAGTTAGTTCATGTACCCACCTTTCCATACATGACCTACTCTATTCAAATAGGAAGTATTTTTTATAAAATTGATGTAATTTATTTTCAAATTTATCGAAATAAACAAATTAATCAAAATTGGTGCTGGCTTTGGTAATTTATCAAAATTCTGCTACAACTGAGGAAGGCATTACACATTCAATTTTATTAGAAACAAAATATAAGAATAAAAGTTGCGTAATGAAGATATGACTTTTATTTTGATGTAGAAGTTGTATTTTGAAAGTACCACTTTTTATTTGGAGCTGTGTCTATTTCTGTTGTTTTTTAAAAATCTACACATTTTGCTAAATTTAAAAATAAATTACGTGAAAAACCCTGAAATAGGCTTGATCATAAAAGTATTATAAAAACTTACAGAAATTATTAATATATTTTATAAACTCAAATAAGTTTATATAACTTCTAAAATTACAATAACGTCATATTACTCTTTTCGTCCCAAAAATTACTTTTACTTTAAAAAAATTATAATTTGACTAGTGCTTTTAGTTTTCATAAAATATTAATTTTTATTTTTAATTTATCCTTAAATGTTTATTAAGAGATTGATTATATGTATAATAAATACAAGCAATATATTTATTAAAGTAAAAATATTTAGTCACTAGAAAGTATTATAACATTTTTCTGACAAATTGTTAACTTTATATTTTGTAAGTTAAGTTGTAGATTCTAATAATTTTTTTTTTACCAATTTAGTTGTTTGAGTACGGAATAAAAGTCTCTCTTTTGAATAATTTTCAAACACGCTCAAGTTAATAAAAGAAATAAGATTAGGTAGAAGAAACATATTGATTAAACTAAGACTCTATGTGATTGAGGTTTTATTATATAAGTTTTTCGAGTCCTTAAGGAGACAAGATATTAATTATAATATAATAATTATTTATTAAAGAATTTGATGTAATTGATATTATATTAAAAGTAAAATAAAAAAAGATAATCTAATTGTTTGGATTTATCTTTTGTATAGTTAAAATTGAACCATTAATAAAATTTATTTATAAGATATGTGAGTTAGTTAAAAGTATCTTAGAGGAGGATAGCTACAAGTCTCTATAAGCTTAGAATTTGAGTAGAATGAGTAATTAAGTAGCTACTTTTTGTTGAATTCTATTATTTATCTTATATTTTACTTGTTATAAAAATTGGTTGCACCTTTAACAACAAATTGCATATCATTAATAATAATTAAAATTGAGATTTATTACTTATAGTATAAATTATCTGTCATTCAAAATCCAAAAGATCTTAAATTAAAAAAAATGTGATGGTGATTTTTTTTTCCATGGGGCTGTACCGACTATTAATCTTTTTGGATAAATATAATCTAATATTATGTGTGTTGTCAAACCAATTAAAATTAATGTAATTATAATTTAAAATAAATTTTAAACTCAATTAAAAATAAAAAATCCTTATAAATTGCAAGTTTACATTCTTAAGAATTGAATTGAATTAGTTTTAATTTTAATTAAAATAAAAAATAATAAGTCACTTTTAATACTGGTCTCTTATTTCTTTTATTTGTTTTCTTTATTTTATTTGCTGATAATATATATATATATATATATATATAAAGAAAAGTAAAATTTACTACCTGTATTATGATTTTACAATTTATAATTTTATAAACACTTTACGATTTTATTTATAATCTTAATTCTAATTACTTTTATCATAGCATAATATCATTTGTGTCGACATATAAATAATTTTCTGAAATTTTTTTTGGAATTATTAACTAGTGATCATGATTAAGGTTTTGAACTCGGTCCATATAGTAAAATAATTTGTAGCTAAAGTTTAAACTTGATTTATCTTTTAGTCATGTGAAAAGAATGTTCATCAAATAGTAAAAGGTCAAGATGTAATTATGATATGCAACTTTGTATAGGGTTGAATTATTAACACTCTTTGCATTTTTTTAGAGAATATTTTATCATTGAGTATTATAGTAGGCTAATAATACCATACACACAGTTTGTGCTATGAATCTACTTTGTAAATACCTTTATGCAATTCAACAAATATACATGTGTTTTATTCATTTAAGAATTTAAGAAAGGGGAGGAAAATATGTTTTGAAAAACTCTTTGTAAAAGGTATAAAATAAAAACATCCTTCCTACTTTTTTTTTTTCCTCATGCATGTCTCTACGAAAAAAGTCATTTAAAATAAATTATGTTAGTTTGATTGAATTAATGTGGAAGACATTATCATGGTCTCATCTTCTGGAGGTCAATGTTTTTGCATTGATATTATCTTTCCTTTTTCAACCAATATAATGCCATGGAAAATGATTTATCATAATCTTGTGGTCTTGGATTCAAACTCAAAATAGACGCAAGTGTTTTACTAGTTTTTTTGACAAACTATTAATGTGATGCAACTTTTTCTATATATTTTTGTAGGTTTAGCTGTGGATTTTGACAAGGAAAGAAAACTTTACCCATGAGTTTATTCAAATACTGAATAAATATCTACCCGTAAATAATTTTTTTACGCTTAAGTCACTAAAAGAATTAAAAAAATAGAAAAAATAGTATGAATTGAAGTGAAACTTCTTATGACAAAAGTGCTGTTGTAATTGATATTAATATTAAGATAAATAAAAAAGATAATTGAGTTATTAATTTTTATGTTCTATATAATTAATTATCAATTTTGCTAATAAGATTGATTTATAAGAAATTTGAGTTTTCAAATGTATAATGTACAGTAAATACATCGTCTATAGTTCTTTAATTTTCTTTCTTCAGAAGTTTAAAATTTTATTTGTGTTACTATTATGATGTAACGTTCATTAATGATATATATCAATAATGATTTATATGTTAAAATCAGTTGAAGTTATGATTCCATAAAACATTTAATGCCTTTAAAAATTTTTAAATTTCAAAATTAAATATTATTTTTCAACAATGAACTTTTTTAAACTAATTTAATTTTTTAAAGGATTAAAACAAAAAAATTAAAGGGATTAAAATTAAAATTTTCAGATTTTATATGACTAAAATAAATAATTTTAACTTTTTTAGAAATGGAAATAAAAAATATAAAAAGAAAAAGTAAAGCACTGAAATTATATTTAGAGCTACAATAAACATAATAATCTGGGTATTGCATAAATATTTAATTTAATGTAGAGTTAATACTAAACATGGGGGAGATATATCAAGGTATGTTTGGTAAACACAAGTTAGTTTTTATTTTATTTATTTTACTGATTGGATAATTTATTTATTTTCTCGATAGTATATGATAAACAGAATTTTAAAATATTATGACAAATTTTTCTATGTTACTGTGTATTGTTTTTTAAAATATTATGACAATTTTAAAACAGCCTTTACTAAAATTTTATTAGAAAACAAAACATTAATATTTTAATTGCTACATACAAACTAATCACTCCTCTATATATGTAAGTGTGACACCCCTGCACCAGAAGCATATTTTCTTTTTTCTCCCACTTCCATGCCTCCCTCTTCCATTCTCAAAATCTCTTTCCTTTTTCTCTAACTTTTCTCTCTCCATACGTCATCTGTTTTAGAATCTGATCATACCCTGCAATACCTGAGGAGTTAAGGATCATTTCTAACCGATCAGAATTTCAAACAGAGTAAGTCCATATTTGCTCTAAAGATCCCTTAATCTCTGTTTTTCCTTAGGTTTTTGTCATCAATCTTAGTAGGGACAGTTGAGAAAAGTATTTTTCTCAACTTAATTAAGATTATATTGAAATTTGGTTTTGTTCTGATAACTTGTTCTAGATCCCTAAAGATTGGGTTATTGCCACCAGCTAGTTTGGAGGAATTGTTTTGGGAAATTGTCACCAGGGAAGCTAGTAACTTATTTTAGTTATTTACTTTCAAATAAAACCCTAGAATAAAAGACTCAGATATATGATTATCAGTGCTCAAGTCTTTCTTGCAGGTCTGACTGGTCCTTGAGTACTGATTGAATTTGGTTATTTAATGTGATTTGGTATAATTAATTGAACTATTTTAAGTAATGATGTTAGAAAGAAATATGTGAGAACATTTTGGTTGTTGTATGATGGAATTGATGTGTTATGTGTAATGTCTGAGTTATAGAGTTATATGTAATTATCATGGTTGAAATGAAACCAGTGTACTGGGGGTTGAAAGGAAACCAAGGTACCATGGTTACATATGTCTCTATATGCTTCAGTATGATGAAATTGAATGTGTTATGTGTGATGACTGAGTTATAGACTTGTATGTAATCATTTTGGTTGAAAAGAAACTAGTGTACTGGGAGTTGAAAGGAAATCAAGGTACCATGATTACATATGCACCTATAAGCTTCAGAATGGTTGAATATGATTATTGTTATGACTGAATGATGAATGCATTTGCAATCATTTTGATTGAAATGAAATCAGAGTACTGGGGATTGAAAGGAAATCAAGGTACTGTGATTGCAGATGGATCATTATGAGGTTAATGAATTTGGAATAAAGTATGAAAGTTTGTGATTAAATGTTAAACTTAGTTTTATTCGACTTAAGAATTCATATTTGCATTTGTAAATCTAATCACTTCAATTCTTTTCACTCTTATAAGCTAAAAACATTATTTCGTTAGCTTACCCTTGCTTTTCTTGTTGTTTTGTGAACTGCGATGATTGTACTATGTACATGAGCAGGTGCAGATGCAGGTTTAGGAGCACCTTAAAGATGATATACTCTTAAATCGATCTCCTTTTGTCTTGTATATATGTTTTTGTTGTAGTTAAAGACTCTAT
>Ga0209700_107106_pt1 | contig 16318 bp, 4 predicted proteins | sample SiratroredBW_FD_187528 | JGI IMG/M metagenome (GOLD analysis project Ga0209700, IMG submission 187528) | Root nodule microbial communities of legume samples collected from California, USA - Siratro red BW (SPAdes) (version 2) | ecosystem: Host-associated > Plants > Roots > Nodule | place: USA...
ATATATATATATATAGGCTTATTTTATGAAAAAAATAATTCTCTTCATATTTAAAATCTACTTAATTTTTAATTTTATACATTTTTTTTTGTTAATAATTGATTTTGAGTGTTAGAAAAAGGATTCGATTGCTAACTCATATTATTTTTATTGAATTTGTGTAAAAAAGCATTGGATTAGACGAAGGAGATTGAAGTTGTGAAGAAGTGAATAAATTTTGGGTAAAAGAAGTCAAGCCGACTTAAGTAGTTAAGACTCACTTAAGAGAACTCGAGAGTAAAGTTAGAGAAATGCGTTCAATGCATATTACATGAGCCCCATGCAAGTTGGACTTCAGAGCTTGGATCTGCAATAGAATCTAATGACACTCGACGCAGGTGACTTGAGTCGGGCACGAGCATTGAATTTGGAATTTATTTAATAGTTCTTTGTACTAGGTTTAGACATCTTTGGCTATTGAAGATTGAAATTTACTTTTGGAAGCCATTCTTAGGATTTCTTGATTCTTCTTCCTATTCTACTTTTCTTTCGTAAGGTTTATTATTTTCATGGTTATGAGAAGCTGAATCCCTTCTTGTTAAGGTTAGGTTATATTTTTTTGAACTCTCATGTAATCATTTTTTATTTAATATTTATACATTTCCCTTCATTTTAATTTTATATATAGTGTATGTTGTGTTGATTCATAACTTGATTATTGATTATTGAGGTATTACAAAATATCACTTGCAATCTAGATCGAAATTAATTTATCAAATGAAAAATCGTGGAATAGAGAATGATTTGTTTGTTGTCTTAAGACCCTTGTGCGATTACAAGACTCATTTATATAATGGATTAATGAATTGACAGTTAATAAATAATGTTAGACTCATCTGTTAAGAAATTAGGATTAAATATTATTGTGGATTGACGTTGATTATTGATAAGAAATAAAATAAATGTTTTTATATATAAGAATGAAGATTAATGAGATCTAATCCTGACAAATTCATCATATTATTATTAATTTTTTTTACATTCAATTATTGATAAAACTATAAAGTATTATTTTAATTGTTTTTTAACTTTCTGCACATAAAATCAATTATGAAATTGTTTATGAATCTGAATTTATTGTAATTATAATTATTGTTTTATATTACCCATATCTCTTAAAAAAGAACGATGATTTTTTACTTATTATATTATATTATGACCGATATAGTTATCAACATAGCAAAAACAATTACCTCTAAGCTTCACAAATAGACACCTCCACCTTAGCTTTATTTATGACTTCAACATAAAAAAAATTATAAACATGCACAGTTTATATTGTTGAAGAAATAAACAAAAAAATGTTGTAAAAGTGATTAGTAATAACTCTACTTCTTTCACCTCGTTTTTAATTATAAGCAAATGAGTCCAAAGAAATAGATTTAATGATGCATATTTGATTAAACGGTTAATATTTTGTGCTTGGAGATATGGAAACTGTACTTGGACAACCACTCTGGCATAACAAAGGCCTTATGGTAACATAATTGATGTGATCTAGGTGTGTGAAATGTCACTGCAAAGAACATAACCTATCACTTTCTCCGATGTGAAAGACAATCTAGTCATATTGCAACTGGATGTTACCAAACATTACAGAAATTGAGGCAGAGGTAAATGACCATGTAATATACTGTTATACTATTTAGCTAGAATTTGGTCATGCTATATTCTACATCAAATTAATATACTGTTTTACTGTCATCATTTATACTGTTAAGACTTCATTATCTTTCTTTATTGGCTTTTCATCACTAAAGTAGAAATGCTATATTACCTGTACAAGACAATGATAATAGACCACTCCTTACAAACCCAACCTAAATTGTATTGGTGAGAGATCATTGACCTTATGGTGAAAGATTGTCCTCCTATTCCAACTACACCAAAGGAAAAGGAAGAATCAGTTAAAACAAACCCTTCCTATAACAACATTATAAAATATGGTAAAAAGTTAACTGAGGAAGCATAACACCTCTAATTCAGCATTAAGGCAATATAGACAAGAAAATTTGAAATTGGAGACTAATGCGCATATATGTGAAAACCCAAAAAATTGAATACACTGAGGAAGACAAATATTTGAGTTGAACAATACGTTTGACTTTAAGCAGCTTTAATGAAATTAATATAGTCCAGGGAATTAAATACTAAAAAATAGATGTTGTGAATTTTTCTCAACTAAATTAAATAATACGGACAACACAACACCATTTGACTGTCCATCTATTGTTGCATGACCATTACCAAGGACCTAACTTCCCTTGCCAAGAATTACATCTTTATTACGTTTGACAGTTGATCACAGAGAAAATGATTGTTGCATGACCAATACCTAGGACCCAATTCGTTTGCATAGTTCAAAGCACATAAATAAAATTCAACACCACACAGAATTGATTGGAATGGGGAAGAGAGAAACTTTTCACAAGAATACCGAAATGCAAAAAACCAATAAACAAACTTACATAGGGTTTCTGTCGGGGGGGAGTTAGTGCAATCTATATAAACCAGCTTCCTCGGTCCACCTTCTGTGTCAATCTTGTTCTTTAATCACAAGATGCCATCACTTCTTGAACTTCTTGCATTTGGTACAACTAAACTTTAAATTTGTAAAGTTTAACTAAACTTAAATTGAATACAACATTAAACTCATTCCTTAACACAGACGCATATGGTGTTCCAACTATTGATGCGAGGTTGGAAGAAACGAATTTAGGGTTTTGAAAAATTTGGGGGTTTCAAACCTCTGATAAAATTTATAAAATGAGAAAATGGACCACGCATTACAAGAAAGGTAAAGAAATTTCACAGTAGTGAATTGAATTTCAAAATCTATTAAACAGTAACAAATATAACTAAACAAAATTGAAACGAGGAATGGAATGAATTAGAACAACTTATGATGTAAATTAATATAATATAGCATTTATTATTTTAGACAACATTTAAATTGGTCACTATAAAAATAAGTGAGGCGTAAAGATGAAAATGTCACACTTTTACAAATGTAGTTTTTGAATCAATATACTTTACGTTTTTTTTAGTCATGGTCATTTAAGTTACAATTTTTCAATGTGGCCTAAAAAAATAGATTACATTGAAAAAGTGCGACATAAAATAATAAAAATGTGTCTATTTTTTAAATTAAAACTAAAAAGCCAAAATCAGACGAATTTCTCCTAACTCTCCAATTCCTCCTAAACCCAAAGACATAACATAATGATGTTCCCTACCTGCAATTACTCTTTGACAAAATCCCAAATCAAGATACCCTAACATGAACCAGTGACTGAGAAAGGTATCACATCCATGTCTATGAACTAGTGACTAAGAAAAGCTTTTATCTCTATTTGTGAACCAATAGCGTTGTTCAATAGCTTTGTCGTTGTGCCTTGGACCATTGGTGAGGTGAAGAATCGGAAGACTCAAAAGTTGATTGGGAAAGAGACATTCAAAGCCATAATTGAAATCCTATCATGAAAGGTACAATTCTTTCATATGAATCAAACATTTTTCACTTTTCTTTGTCTATTACAGTTTACCATCATTAAAACCCTATCGTGAATTGTGTCCTTTAGTTGTTAAATGGATTTTTTTTTTCACTGGAGATATGAAATGTGATTTTGTATTTGATCAAACATATAGTGGATTTAGGTTTAGTTGTTCTTCAATTTTGAGATTTTGTTAGGAGAAGAGGAAAATGAAAGGGTTAAGTTTCAATTGTTGGCTTTCCTTTAACTTATATCGAGGCTGAAAGAAGTCTGATGTTCTTTCTACCTCATTTGAATATAAAATGCAATTGAGTTTTCTGATAATTTGCCTTTGATGTCTTTCAGGTAATATTTTTGGCATAGATAGGTGAATTGTTTATTCGTTAGCTACTATAATAATGTGTATGATGGGGTATATGGTTTATGGAATTTGCTTTTTGATAAGCACGTCTATTGAAAATTCAAGTGCATTTGGGGAAAAAGGTATTTGAGTCTTTGTTTGGGAAAGAAAAGTTTGGTTGAGTTCGTTGTAATGGAAGGATTATGACACCCACAACGTTGAAGAAAAATTAAGAAATTAATGCTTTTGAAAAAGAACATGTCATTGAAATAAATGATATGGCCTTGAAGATTGAAGGTTTGGAGGAAGTGATGAAATTCGTGCTTAAGCAACAAAATCTTGATTTGGAAGAAAATAATATAGAAAAAAATTATGGCACAAACATTAGGCAATGAAAGTAGTGTAGTTGCTCCACGCTCCTCTGTTGCGACTCATGTTCTTGATAATGATAATGAGGCACATATTTGAACCATATAAGTTTGTGAAATGTTTAATACAAATTTTAATAAATAGGAAGAAGATCATGTATTGACTTTGTTGATATTTTTTGTTTTTACTCTTTTGCAGGATGGAGTTCAAGTTCATTTGGAGAAGAGGACATAAAATGAAGAAAAGAAATCAAATATTTTTGTTATATATAAGTTGTAATTTCTGGTAATTTTGAAAGTGTAAAAAAATCAAATATTTTTATTATATATAAGTTAAAATTTCTTGTAATTTTGAAAGTGTTAGGTGACATTGGACTATAGTTTTTAATATTTTCAGTTGTAGCATTTGAAATATACATTATACAAAATTAATTGCATTTTTAAATGTTATGAGTTTTATTAATGTTATCTTCAATTCAAATTTACTAAAAATGATGTAACTGTCTTTAATAGATTTATTTAAATATATTTATATTACAATAATAATGTTCAAAATGAATTAGTAGCTTAATATATTCATAATTTATTTAGAAATGTTATAGATGTTGTATGAAATAATAATTCATATTTCTAAAAGTGTTGATTAAAACCATATAAATTCTATTACAACAATTCAATCATTATGGCTTAAACGTAAATGTAACACTTAAAAAATCATGACATAAAAAATGCAACAACTAAAAAAGTGTGGTCTAGATGTTTGCAGGAAAGGCAACGGTTGAAAATGTGTGGCCTAGACATAGCTAGAAAAGCATGGCCTATTATATTATCCTAAGGCCACACTTTTGAAAAAAAAAATGTGGACTTTGAGCAATGTTCACGCTTGATACACCATAGTAGGAAACCTGTGGCCGAACGATGTCCTAAAGTTAAGGCCACCTTTTCACCTGTTATCTAATGTGATAAATGATGTAGTGACAACTTGAAGGAGAACAGGGAAGACAACTTAAAAGATAGGGTAACCAAAACAAAATAAACAAGATGCAATTCAAGTTTTACTTTATCAACTTTCATTAAATATAATGTTTTATGTAACATCCCATATTTTTTACATAATAGGAATTTTATCACATAGAAATTCTATAATAAGCATAAATACAAATCTAAATATATTCATAAGAGTATTTCAAATTATACTTCTCTACATGAGATTTAATAAAATTATCTTGATACAATAACAAAATAAAATAAAAATAAAATAAAATAAAACTTCTCCATTAGCTCACTAAAGAGTTACACCATCTGCCAAATCCTTTTACGTGTAACACACAATCATCGCATATTTAAAAACAAAACAAACAACATACAAAGAAAAGGGTAAGCTAGAGAGTTTAAAATGCAGAATCATAAAGTTTAAATCTTCTATATTAACCAAAATACCACAACTTAGGCACTCATCAATCATCTCATACATCACACTACCATTTTCATTTATATACCATAGCACATGCTATACATACATTGACTCATATACAAAGACACTTAGACTTTTTTTTCGGAAGACTCATGCATTGAGTTAGACTCAGAGGTTTGTGCCTGTCATACAACTCTAAACTGTGAATCCACACAGCCCCCAAGTCAATGAATCATCAATTTTGTATGACAATAATAGTCTTCTAAGACTTCTCTGACTTGTTATATTTCAAATTATAGTCACTCATCCCAAACCTCCATCGACTCTCACCATCTAGTAATCTTCATCTATGTGACTTTAATATACTAATAGAGTTTGGATACCTCCCTCTCGACAAATCATCAAACAATGTACATCCTAACAATCTCAACACAAGTATCTCATTTCCTAAAGATATTATGTCTCGATTAAAAACCGTACATCTCAATATAATATCATACATTATTCATAATAAAACTAAAGTGCAACATCAAAATAATTCAAGCTCAGCTCAATAACCAATTTCATAGGATCCATAAAATATCAAACATAAAGTTTCTTCATCTTATCACAGACCATGACTCTATCACCATATCAATAATTCAAAATTACAAGCTTCTACTCATCTATATTTCAATAAATTAAAAGAATTATCAAAATTAAGCTACCCAGACTAAAAATATCAAAACATTTCTCTATTACCAAATTAAGGCTAAATTAAAATAAAATATCAAATTAATTCAACTCAAACTGAACATACTCAAAATTGGTCCAGACCTACCAATTGAAATAACACACAATGTCTCCAACACAAACATTCACTTCTCAAAACCTACATACTCAAATTGAACATAAGACACAACACCTCAATAACTCCTAACTATGTCAGAAATTATAGATAAATATGTAATACAAGCACATCTAAGTCTCCTAATTTGGGTTCTATAGAGTGATTTAAGAGTCATCTTCCCTTATCTGTCTAAGAGGAGAATCACCTATAAAAGACTCCAAGCTATTGCTTGTAAGGATAACTCAACCTTGCAACGTACAATTCTGATCAATAATTTGAACCTACATCTAGGATCTAAAACAAATACGGATCATTGATGTCTCTATGACTACATGCAAGAAAATGCACACAGATTTTCTTTCTACGAAAACCCTAGATCACTCAAGAATAGGAAACAATTGGTACTTACCTAAATCAAAATGGTTACCCACTAAGTTTGCTCTACTTACACCAATAATTCGATGGAGCTTTTGATCTTCAATCTGAAGCAAGAGGAAAAAGAAAATTTTATTTGAGAGAGAGAGAGTGTGCGGAGAGAACTATGGGAGTTCTGCTGTCTAGAGAGTGAGTGATTTTTGTTAAAAAGATCTTCTAAATCCTTAAAAAAACCATTAATAAAATTATGGCAGAAAATTAGAAATATCTTTTACATGAATAATTATAATTGGGAATAATTTCAAAACATATATACATAATTTTTTAAAATACTAAAATATATCATTTTAAAATGTTAATGTTTAGATTAATATTAATTATTTCAATGTTATACTAAAGTATAAATTAGTAAAATTATTATTATTAATTTTAAATATGTTATAAATTTACAATTGAGATAAAATAATTAGTTATAATATTATAAAAATAAGTTACTGTAAAATTCATATCTAAATCTAGATAACAGTAACAAAAAATTTAAGTTTCTTATAATATGATAATTAGAAAAAAAAAACTAGTTTTTAATTTTATTATTTCTATTAACCAAAAATTATTTTCTAAAATAGATTGAAAATGACTAAAGAAATGGTTTCTAATCAAATCTTAAGGAAAAACTAAAAAAAAAATATCTCCAAATAAACAACTATTTTTTATCACTAATTATTAAAAATATAGTATCTATTTAAATTATAAGCTATTATTAATAATAGATACTATTTTAGATACGAATAACTTTTAGTTTATAAAATAGTTTTTAATTTAGTTAATATAATAACTAATTATTTTTTGTCTCCATATTATTATATATTTAATCACATTTGAAATAGTTTATGTTTATTTTCTTTAAAACCTCCTTAATGTTATTTCTTATGGTTCTTCTAGCTCATTTTTAATCGTGGACTCATCATTGTGTTGTTCATCTTGTTGTCATTTGTCACAACATTTAAAAAAACACCCATTTTATTGCTAGAGGCACAAGTTAAAGGCACATGTAATCTAACTTATTTAATTTTCACTTGTATTAGAAGTTCCTTATTTCTACCTATCAATCCCAAACATGCAGGTGCCTTGTATTAGAAGTCTTACCAGTCCACATTTTAAAATGTGTCTTAGAAATTGCCTTACTAGGAATTCTATTTAACAAAATACATGACAATTTTCAAGGTATACGTCCATAGAAACATGGGTAAAGAAGAATTACTTATCATACTCCTAACCATATTCATCAATTTTCTATTGCACCTTTTAATACACAATTAGTTATGGTGTACTTGGATTATGTATTTATATAAATGGCACGTTTCTGAATAACTTTAGCAAATGAATTTGGTTGTTGTTTAGTTTCATCATACCTTTTGTAATACTCACCACCTTTATTACACCTAACAATTATCACCTTTCTAAAGCATTCTCATGAATAAGTAGACATAACCATAATGTAAAAGTAGTCATCAATAAATATGTTGAAGTATCTTTCTTTTCTAAAGAATTAACATCAAAATACCCATAAATGTCAATATACACTATTCTAGAAGTTGAGTACTTTTGTAGCTCCTTTCTTTGTGTATATTTATTTGTTCATTTTTTATACAATCCACACAAATATTTATAAATTCTTTTTCACACATACCATACATAAAAGCCTCATAAATTAAAGCCCCTAAATTTCATAATTAGAATTTTTAGGAGAAAACATACAATGATAATTACATAATTTCATAATCACACTTTGATACCACATGTGAAAACATCACATAATAACTTAAAGGTTTTCAAATAATTTCATAATAGAAAACCAAAATAGAATCTTAAATTACATGATTCTCACAAATCATTAAGAAAAAATTGTGTATTTTTTCTGTGAGAGATTACTCTTCAATGTATGAAAATTCCATTAGATAAATAACTCTGACTCTCTCTCTATGTGAGAATTACTCTTCAATGTTTTGGAGATTCAATTAGATAAATGACAATTCAAGATTTTACTTCCTAACTATTCAACAATCTATCTTTCTTAATGGATGTAAGCCAAAGAAAGTATGTATTTTTTAAAGAGGAAAAATTATTTCTACTTTAATGATTTATATAGATATAAATCATATTATTCTACTAAGCCTATCAAATAACAATCATTATCAAGAACTAGTCCTCGTTAACCCAATTATCCTTTTATCCTTTATTATCAATTTATTTATTTATTGATATCTTTAATTAAAGTCACGTGTTGAAATTTAGAGTAAGATGTTAGCTCTACTAGACTTGCTCAATAATATCTTTTCAATGTCATCAAATCATAAAATAAATTAAAATTAAAATCTTAGAGACCATATGCAAAGTTAAAAATGTCATTGTTAGAGTTAATTATCACAATGTACTTACTTCTATTATTATAAATGAAAGTAAATTAGATTTTGTATTGGTTTTAATAATTCTAAATTTTAAATTCTAAATATTAAATATAAATAATACTAACTTACCTTTATTATTTTTGTTATATATTGTAATTGTAATATTTATGTTAATAAATGTGTACATGCTAATTAACTATTTTATGTTAAAAATGAATCTATTTTTATATGTTATTCACAAATTAGGGTTTCTTAGTTACTATCGTTTTTATTTAGGATTAACTCGTTTTGTTTGATATATATATATATATATATATATATATATATATATATATATATATATATATATATATATATATATATATATATAAATTAGGTTATGATATTATAATACTAATGATAGGTTGAGAATGTGGTGCCATATTGGATCTTAATCTATGGTTTAAGTTAATGTTTTCAATCTATTAGTCTATTTTGGTCGATCTCGTCAAATTGACAAGGTGAAATGAGTTCATTTGTTAATTTTTAAATTAAAAATTAAAATAGAAATAATTTAAAAGATTAAGTTTTTGTATTATATTATTTAAGAGATAAAAATTTATAATATAATTAAAATTAATATTAATTATTCATTATAATAAGGTAATTTAATGTGTACAGGTAATAATTATTTTAATTTATCTAATTAAAGATATTAATTAATTAATTAAAAACATAAAAAAATATTTATATGATTGAATTTACTTTTATATATATATATATATATATATATATATAATTTTAAAAATAAAGAATTAAAATAAAAACAAAATTTTCATATACATTTAAAAGAATTGGGTGGCCGACCGAAATTTTTCAAGCTGATTTAGTATTTATACATGTGGTTTTCAAGGAGGAAGGGTGGTTAGGTTACATATACAATACATTAAGGATAAGATTCGATCTAAATAAGTAGAGGGCACAATCCTTTTATGGTTAAGAAAATTAAACATAAATTAATCGAATTTGTGTTTGATTACAATGATAAGAATCAATATGTATCTTTTAATAAAAATAAATAAACAAATGATTTTACAATAAGCCATTAGAAACAATTTTTTATTTTATTTTATTCAGATTTTAGAATTTTCTTTTCACTTCTGAATATTTTAAAAGCTTAAACAAACACCTAAAAAATGTAAAAGAAGTAAATATTTTTTAAACGAAATGGCTATTATGTTTAGTTTGTAAATCACATAATAAAATTAAAATAAGCAAAAGTTTGAGACTCAACCCAATCCTTGATTATTTAGAAGATGCTCGTATTTCAATTTAAATACGTTATAATATCTGATATACATTTTGTTCCAATCAATACAGTCTTGTCACTGTTTGAAAATTCTGAACATGAAAATAAACACAAGTATATTAGCTTAAACTGCATAGTATTTCTTAAAGTTCTTCGAAGTAAAAGATAATAATAATCCACTAAAAGATGCGCAAATTGTTCATCTTTACAAGAGAACTGTTTCTGGTCTTACTTTATTTGAAGCTTATCTATCTTCTTTACCTAGCATTCTATTTTTCATTCTAATGGAGCAATAAGCCACGTGGCAAAACCCCATGTAACTGTTACCCTCTCTTCGGATAACGATGTGCCCGTCACAATTCTTGGGAGTGTGATCTTAAAAATAGCAAAAATAAATAAATAAAATAGTATAAACCAAAGAAAGAAAGAAAAAAAAAATGCCTTTCTTTCATCTGCTTTTTCTTCCTTTTCACACACATTTTGTTCACAGGGCATTTTCCATAGTGTATGGTTCTTTTGAAAGGCCAAAGCACTAGTCTGAGACACTGTTTGGTCAAAAGGAATATTCAAATGGGTGTGGATTGGGCAAGAAGTGTTTTGTAGTGGACCATTTCAAATGGAGCAAATAGCATGGTGGGAAAGTTCTTGATGACGACAAAAATAGCTTATTATTAAAGCAGCAGAAAGATTTTGAATTCTAAATCCTAATCCTCCCTAATTGGATTGACCATTATAGTGAGTTCAAAGTGTTTTTGAATGATAATTGAGGGAAGAAGAAGTTGAACGTCACAAAAGATACGTATTTTTTGCTAGCCTAACCCAACCCACAATAGTGCAAGTCTCAATCAGACAGCGATGCAAAATAAATTGGCATTTAAATTTGGCATACACTTCAATATCTGGTAGCCAACACCATGCACAAAGTTAGCCGCCACTGAATTTCCTGTCCAGTAAGACATGGAATTAGCACATAGCTATAGGTTCTTGGAATGGCATGGAAATTTCTCACGTTAATAATAATGGAGGGACAAAAAAAATTAACTACATATATATGCCATATCTAACTTTGCTCAATTCTGACGCAAGTCAAGGCGTGTTTCACTGTAATTTCCCATGTCACGTCCTTTTTCATTATTTCTTTATGCTCTAATTGTATCATATCCTTTCAAGGATTTGCGTCAAACCCAATCTTCCACACCAAATAGGACCAAAGGGTTTAAAGGATGATGGTGATATTTCAGATTATTTTAATCAAAACTTGCACAAAAGAATTATGGCTGAGATTATCAGAGATTAGAGGCACAGCAGCCAATGATGTGGAGGTATGATTCTCCTAGACCCGTGGCTTGTGAAGAAAGATTTGCAAGATTATTTTCTATATGACGAAATTCAGGTCATTATTATACTTTATTTTGAAAACTTGTGATTCAAAAGGTACTTGCTCACACCAATAATTTGTTGCAACAAATTTTAAATGATATTTATGAAACTTTAAGTAAAGGAACCAAATTATTAGGGACCAATGTTAAAGCAGCAGCCACAATTAAATGGAAGAAATAGTGAACAGACAAAAGTAAGACACAAGGAAGATGAGAGGATAATAACTGGTGCTAGAAAATGAATGAATATATACAAATGATGTGCTTGAAACTAATTGTTTCAAGTTTACACAACTAAGGTTCTCTTTGCTTTGATCACTCAACCAAGTGATTGGATTCCACAGTGGAAAAACATAAAGGAGAAGGGGTAGAGAGAATTTACAAGCCACTTTTTCTAGCGTGTGATATGATGGTGTTCCTACTTCACTAAACTAAAGTCGTGTCACACTTCCTAGTAAGCCCTTTGCATCTTTCACCTCTTTCACTGTACAAGAAAAGATGGGCATGTGTGATGGCTTTCTCAAGAATAAGACTTAACCAAGCCAAAGTTCACAAAAGATCTGGACTTGAAAAGACCACTAAACAGGGATCTGGAGGGAGAATCCTGAGGAACAGATTTCATCTCTGAAGGGCTACCCTTTACTTTAAGGATTGTGTTGCCTATTGTTTGCCTAATGGATTCTATGGTCTTCAAATCAACAGGGAAACCAGATGCCCCACGAACATAGAAAGTGTTAACAGCTTTGCCTCCTTTTGTGGACACTTCTGCCCTTGTAACTGTGAGGCTATTCTCTCTGAAGATACGCGTAACATCAGATAGAAGTCCAACTCTGTCGGTGGTGCAGAGTTCTAGCTTCAAACCCTGAATCAGGAAGAGAAAAAAAAAACAAATTAATAGTCATAAAATAATAGGAGACCAACAAAAAAGAGGGTAGATGGAGAAACAAACCAAAGATACCTAACTGGCAATTGTATATAGAGTATATAAAAAAAGACTATTTGCGGACCAGATGGTTTCTTGACAAAAAAGAATGAAAATTAAGGAGAATTGAAGTGCAAAGGATACTAATCACTAATATAAAATACATGAAAGAGTACTGTTTGTTTCCTGAAATTTTACTTAGGTCCTTGTAGAAGGCAAGAATAATGTGACTAATATTCAAATTAGCCTGCCTATTAACCAAATGAAAAAGAAATCTAGTTGAACAAGTCTATTTCACCCCTCAATAAGAAAATCAATTTGGCAGTGGGACATAACAACTGTAGTCAAAGTCCACCAACTGCATTTCAACTAATCTTGGACCACTACTAATCACATGATATAAAAAAATACACAAGGATCACAGCTCAGCTTGAAGTTAGGGAGAAGGTTAAGAATAAATAACTGCACAGACAAAATAAGGCCTCACAGGCAAGCATGGCTGTATGTATGAATTCCATATGGAAATATAAATCAAGAAAGCTCAAACTCAGACATTAAGCCACTCACGTCAGAAACTCTTCTCTCAATTGCAGCTGCAAGACATTGTATCACTCTTTGTCTTTCTGCATCTGATTTCACAGGGGACCCGTCAATATGCTTGATGTAATATTCCTGAACAAGCAACCATAAAATATTTAGCCAATGTCCTTAAAAGACCAACATCTAGCACCAAGCAACAAATGGAATCCCACGTCAGTGTCCATGTGTGTTTGTTTCAGAACAAAGTGGTAAATCTGATATACCTGATATGCTTCTGGACCCTCGGCATCGATATTTGCATGAAAAACCACATACTCCATGTCTGTCAAAGTACAAACTGTGTCGAAGAGAAGCTTTGGCCTGTCCTTACACTGAATAGTTACTACTGAATAATCATTGTCAGACCAATTCACAACATTCACATTTGGCCTTTGCTTCTCATCAAAGCCATCATCACTATCTCGTTCATAATCCCTATCAGCAAACATCATTTGGTGAAGCCTTCTCTCAGTGTGTGTGACTTCATCTGTGACAACAGTTTTAGCTCCCCTCTTCTTGTTGCCACCACCAAGCACATTGCATAGAAGTTCCTTGATTATAGAGAGCCTCTGAGGGTCAGTGATAGCAGATCCAGTCTCTTCATCTGTCACGTGCATTACAGCTGCTGCCCGGGTGTTGTGAGTCCACACCTCTGCATTCACTATATTGCACTTAAGGTTGGTCAAAACAGCACTGACTTCTGAAAGCAATCCTGGCCTATCACTTCCCATAAGCTCAATTGCTGTGTGGTCCATTGTTTGCTCAACCCCAACAGATCTAATGGGAGAAGTAACACAAGATTCGGGACCAAGAGACTACAAACACAAATGCAACCAAACACATGTTCAGTGGTTGTTATATATAAGCCTAGAAGATAAAGAACAAAAAATGAGACACCCACCTTTCTAATGTAATCCAAAATGGCTTCATCAGTAACCTTGTTTCCATCTTGTCCAGTAACATTAAAAACTGGTACAATAGAATACATTACTCAATTTTTCAACCCTCGTCCAAAACTAACGATTAACAATATATTTTGTAATAGAAATTAATTAACATTAAAGAAAATTATTACCATCCATGAACCATCCACCATCAGAAGATATGTAAGCCTTGGTTATGATGAGGTTTAGATCAGTAAGGATCTGTACAACTTCAAGAAGTATTCCATGCTTGTTTGCACTATCAACCTGCAAAATTAAATTCAGTTTCAACAACCCTTAAAGAAAGTGCTATCAAACTAGGCAAAAGTTCTTCAATCATAGAAGCATGAATTGCAGTCCAGAAAGGGAAGAAGAACTAGAAAACATTTAAAAAGGAGAAATAGGCATAGGCATACCCTTATAACAGTGGCATTCTTGCAGGCTTCATTATCGATTACAACCCTGACAAGACAAGACAACAAGTGGACAAATATGTGAGGACAGAATCATTTAAATTCTCTTTTCCCTTCCCTTCTTTTTCCGAAGTCGAAGATTTATTTTCTTTCATCAAATGGGAAGTGAAAATTGGTACCTGGGAGGGTTCATTCTCCGGAAGAGTTTCTCGTATTCATCATCCATGTAGTGAGAGAAGCTCATTTTGACCTCCGACATAAAAGCTATGAGAGAGAAGACAAACCAATCAGAGGACGAAACATGGCAATAACAGAACCCCCATAGCCAATGAGAATCAAAAGCAAGACCAAGTAAATAAATATATACAGAGAGAGAGAGAGAAGACAATGATGGAAAAAACCTCTTTGCAAAATACTAAAACACAGCACAGTGTGTGAGAGAGAGAAAGAATATAAGAGCTGGGGACAAGAGGCTGAGGTGGGTAAAAGAGAGTGGCCAGTGGTAAAGAGATGAATAAACACAAGAATAACCGAGCAATGAAGAAAACCAGAACCCACAAAAGTCGTTTGATACCAATAAGCCTCGTGCTGTATGATTAGCTGTTAATATGCTAAAAGAAGGAATCACGAAACAGAACCCATTAGGCCAATGAAACCAAGTGAACAATAATCCACCAAACACACCTCATAGCCAGAGAGAGAGAGAGAGAGAAAGCTCCTAGATTATGGAAACAAAGAAGAAGAAGAAGAAGCAAATACACACCCCAAATCCAACAGAGTTTAACTAATTGATTATTTAGAGCGAAAGCCTCAAAATTTCACAACAAAAAAGAAAACACAACATATCTTGCCACCCAATTGCAGACACAATTCTTCTCCCCCAACACAAACATAGAGATTCACAAAACCCAGAAAGCAAAAAAGGGAGGGAAACAAAAACAAAAAAGAACAAAACTTCAGAATGCCCAAAACCAAGAAACAAGATTCCAAGAACAAAGCACGAGAATCCCATAACAAATCAAAAGGGCAAAAAAAAAAAAAAAAAAAAAAAAAAAGAAAAAAAAAAAAAAAAAAAAAAAAAACCACGAACAGGACCTACCCATTGCAGTTTCTGAGGATTCGTTCGTGATCTACCACACAACAACACACCACACCACACCAAAATTTCGTAGATTCTCTCTCTTGCAAACAAAGTGGCTCTGCGAATGTGTTGTTGGTACGAAGCAACAAACAGTACATATATATAATAATAATACGCAAAAATATGAGCGTGTTTATATGAATATAATATTATGAACACCCTACAGGGATCTCACACACCCACCTTCAATCTTCTCTCTATAACTTTGGAAAGAAAAAGTAATTTAAGTAAAATAATAGTATCTTTTTTCCGACATAAAAAATTATTAACCAGAAAAACGAAAAAAAAAAAAAGACCCTCTTATAAAATCAGAACCTCCCCGACACGATGCTCCAAAACCTGCAATTCCGAAAAGTACCCAAAAAAATCGCAAACTCTCTTTCTTTCTTCTTTTTCTTTTTTTCTT